>Ga0206125_10005153_pt1 | contig 11186 bp, 7 predicted proteins | sample Helgoland_Spring_4_FD_148598 | JGI IMG/M metagenome (GOLD analysis project Ga0206125, IMG submission 148598) | Pelagic subsurface seawater microbial communities from Kabeltonne, Helgoland, North Sea - Helgoland_Spring_Bloom_20160331_1 | ecosystem: Environmental > Aquatic > Marine > Epipelagic ...
AAAAGGGGGATGCGAAGCCAGTAGGAGGTCTTTGTGTGCATTATGTTATTGTTGTTAGGAGGGGTTACTTGAGCAGTAGCTTGTCGATAAACTCCTGACGCCCGATGGCGGCTGCAGGACGGCCTTCATCTTTTTCCCAATACTTGAGGTGGCACTCGACGCCGATTTTCTGGCAGGCTTCGAGCATGAGTTCGCCAAAAATGGGGCTGTGGATACCGTTTCCGCCGCTTGTCGTCGGATACTCACGCATCACGTTGTAATACAGATGTAGCGGGGGATCATCCTTAGTCAGGTGGGTGAGCGGCGAGCATTTCAACACCAGATCCTTGTGCTTGTCCCAGTTCTTCATGTGCTCCTCGATGGTCTCGGAACCAAAAGGTTTGTAGGGCATTGGGTTGTCGAAGGTCTTCTCCCCGATCTTCTCCTTGATGACAAAAGGGTTCATGGTGGTCTGGGCTCCGGCAACAATCGCACCGCTCACACGTGAGGAAAAGCGCTCCACCGGGTCCGCACTGTCGGGATTGGCGATGTCATCGTGCAGGGCGACGAGCAAGCTGGAGCATCCTCCCGCCGAGCCACCGGTTACCACAATACGCTTGGGATCGATGTTCCACTCCTTGGCCTTGTAGCGCAGGAACTGCACGGCACGGAGTGCTGCGTTGAGCATCTGAGGCTGCTGGGCACCCTCATTGACAAGCGGGTAGCTGATGGAGGCGATATGGTAACCTTTTTTGAGCTGGTGCGGGCGTTGGGTCTCCGCTTTTTTGCCACCCATCCAGCCACCGCCGTGGATATCGAGTAGGACGCCGACAGATTCCTCAACATCGACTTGCCAGAAGTTGATCAGCTCTTTTTCGTGCCCACCGTATGAAACGTTCTTGTGCGTGGGCTCGATATTGTTAGGGTCCTTGGCAGATATCACAGAGGGGAGGAGCATTGCGCAGGCAATGAGCCCGAAGAGGTGTTTGTTTTTCATAGGTGAATGGTGTTGTGTTTAGTAAGGGATTCTAACCAAACTATCCTACGGCAAGACCTGCTTCTTTTTCTCAAGCACAGACTTGAGCTGGATCTCGCCACCCCGCTCGACCATGGCCGGATACATGTCATCCCACCAGATGTCGAAGGCCGCAGCCATGGCCTTAACGCGTTCCGGCTCGCTGTCCGAGAGATCATTGCGGCAGCCGGGATCCTTGCTGGTGTCAAAAAGAACCCACTTGTTAGCCGGGCTCACTCCCCAGTGGAACTGGCCGTTTTTCTTGGTGTAGTTGGCGGATTTGCCACCTCTCTCAATCGAGCGAAGGGTGTTGCACTGCATGCCGAAAACATCGGTATTGCACTTAGGATCATGGCAGGGGTGACTGCGGGCGAGCAGGTAGCTGCCTTGGCGCACGCCAGCCATCTTGTACTTGTGCTGAACAGCCATGCCGCTGGGCCAGCGGGCCACGTGCTGGTAGAGCAGGCGGTCATCGTGCCAGGAAACGGGTTTGTCACCATCCGACTCAAGCAGGGGAACGAGGCTGTAGCCCTCGAGTTGCGGCTTGAGATCCGTGGGGATCTCGGCTCCTGCCAGCTCGCAGAGGGTGGGCAGCACATCGAGATGTGCGGTGAGGTTGTCTTGCTTTTTGGGTTTCCAGGTGCCGGGCCAGCGCCAGAAGGACATCGCCCTGCTACCACCGTGCCAGATGGTGCACTTGCTGCCGCGCATGTTGGCGTTGTAGACGTCGAGGCCCACGGTGACGCCGTTGTCATTCATGAAGATAATGATGGTGTCTTCATCGAGGTTTTCTTTGTCCAGGAAGTCCAGCAGGCGGCCGACGTTGTAGTCCACGTTCTCGATCATGCCGAGGTAGGTCGCCTCATCATCACCAACCTTGCCACGGTAGGGGGCGATGTATTTCTCCGGGGCCAGCAGCGGGGTGTGTGGTGAGTAGGTGCAAAGATAGAGAAAGAACGGTTGGTCACCGGCTTGCTTGATAAAGGACATGGCGTGGTCAAAGTAGAGATCCTCGCGGAAGCCCTCGCCCTTGATGTGTTTGGGTCTGTCGTTATCCTTGTAGGCAACGAGCTTGGGGTCAAAGTGTTCGGCTCCCTGCAGGGTCCAGTCAAAGCCTCGCTTGTGTGGGTGATATTCATCATTCCAGCCGAGGTGCCACTTGCCAATGTGGCCGGTTTTATAGCCCGCAGTTTTGAGTAGTTGGGGTAGTAGTGTAGCGTCTTTCCAGAGGTGCTCGCGTGGGTCGCGGGTGTGGGTGACACCATTGCGGAACTCATGCATGCCGGTCATCAGGGCCGCACGGGTGGGGGCGCAGGAGGGACTGACGTAGAAATTATCAAAGCGCACACTCTCATCATGCAGGCGGTCTGTGTGTGGGGTTCTTAACAACGGGTGACCGTGGCGTGCGAGATCCCCGTATCCCTGATCATCGGTGAGGATGAAAATGATGTTGGGCTTGGCAGCGCGCTTAGCCTGCGACGAAGAGCTTGCACTTCCTTTGGTCGTCCGCTGCTCGGCCGCGTTGGCTTGCGCAAAGGAAGACTGAAAAGTGAAAAGTGAAGAGAGAAATAAATAAGCGAGCAGTCTCATGATGATCTGGGATGGTGGTGGATTTACAATTTCGGTGTATACCTTCCATACGAGGAAGCATCACCCATTCTTGCGTTGTGATGCCTGCCGTCAAGCGATCTCTTTCTCTTTGAATCGTGGATGATCATTACTACTTGGCTACTTCTGGGATTTCCGGCCTTAGGTCCTTGTCGCCCTTCTGCGGGTAGAGGGCCTTCTTGGCTTCGAGATCCTCGATCATGGCGGTCATGATTTCTTTGAGTTTTCCGGGATTGCTCTTTGCCAGGTCTTTTTTCTCGAAAGGATCTGCCTTCAGGTTGAAGAGTTCGTAACCAGGGCTGAGTTCTTTTCCTTGTGCTTTTTTGCCTCTTGCTGGGAGTGGGTAGTGGTAAATCACCTTCCAGCCGTCATTGACGTAGCTGGTGAAGTAGCTGCTGCGGTGCTCGTGGGGGAAGTGGTTGAGGAAGTCTTCCTTGCGGGTCTCGTTTTTGTTGCCAGCGAACTGTGACTTGAGATCGTAGCCGTCGAGCGGCATGTCTTTGGGGGTCTCGACGTCTGCCAGTTGGCAAATGGTCGGCAGGAGGTCGAGGATGGTGCCCATCTGGGTTTGGATGGCACCTGCGGGAATCGGGAGTTTCTGTTGCCACTTGTTGGTTTCATTGACACGGCCCCAGGCGGCGATGAAGGGCACGAGCATGCCGCCCTCGTAGCGCCAGCCCTTCTTCTGCCGGTAGGGGGCTGAGCTGTTGTGATCTCCTTTGCCCAGGGGAGCATCAGAGCCGTTATCGCCGACGAAGATGATCAGGGTGTTGTCGGCTACCTTGAGTTCCTTTAGTTTGACGAGGAGGTCTCCGAGGGATTTGTCCATGCCTTCGACCAAGGTGGCATAGGCCTGGGCACGTTTGTTTTGTCCCGACTGAGCATAGTTTTTGGCAAAGCGTGGGTCCGACTCGAAGGGAGCATGCAGGGCGTAGTGCGACATATGGAGGAAGAAGGGCTTCTGCTCTTTGACGCAGGCCTCGATGTGTCGGTTCGCCTCCAGAGTGAGGGCTTCGGTGAGAAAGGTGTCAGTGCCGTGGTATTTCTCCAGGTGGGGAACCTGTCCTGTCTTGCCACCGCGGGCGTAGTTCTTCTCTGCGTAATAGCTGCCGGGTTGTCCGGCTGAGAAACCACCGACGTTGATGTCAAAGCCCAGGTTAAGTGGCTCTGAGCCTTCATGGTTATCCGGGCCGAAGTGAGCCTTGCCCACATGGATGGTTTTGTATCCTGCATTTTGTAGGAGACGTGGCAGGGTAATGCTCGTTTTGTCCAAGCCAGTCCAATTCCACTCGGCTGGACCAAACGCACCGCGGTTGTTGCTCTGCGGTTTGATCCAGGTGGTGGAGCGATGGCGTGCGGAGTTTTGCCCGGTCATGATCGACGCCCTAGTAGGGGAGCAGACCGAGTGGGCGTAAAATTGAGTGAAGCGTGTGCCCGCTGCCGCCAGCTTCTCCATGCTCGGCGTGCGGTAGAATTCGTTGAGTGGATATTTCTGCGGCTCTCCTTTGGCATCAACAACGAAGGGAACCGAGGTGTCCATCAGCCCCATGTCGTCGACGAGGAAGAGAATGATGTTTGGTTTTATAAAGCTTGCCCTTCTCTTGAAGGCTTCGCCTTCAGACCGTCGGCCGCTGGAGCTTGCACCTTCATCGGTCGTCCGCTGCTCGGCTGGGGAGTGCTTGCCCTGCGACTCAGTGCTTGCACTTCCTTTGGTCGTCCGCTGCTCGGCCGCTGCTTGCTCCGCAGGGGCAGCCACCAAAGAGTGAAAGGTGAAGAGTGAAGAGAGAAATAGGAGAGTGAGGCGTTTCATGGTATTGAATGGTTATGGGGCGTTGTTGTGAGGTGAATGTTATGAGTTCGATGCTTTCCTCATTTCCAAGTCAGTGCTGCCTTTTCATTTTCGATATCCAGCCAGACCGAGCAATGCTCGAATTCGCGCGTGTAGATGTAAGCTTCTTTGGTGGCGGGTCCTTTGGGTGGACCGAGCTTTTGCTTGAAAACCGAGGGGGTTTTCAGCCAGAGGCGGTTGTTCTTTGTTACCCCGTAGCCAACGTGGGGGAGGAAATAGCTGTGCTTTTCAGCCATGACCATGAAAATGGCCGTGGCGTAGTTGAGCCGGTCATTGAACGTTTTGTCAGCCTCGAAGTCATCGCCCCTACGCGAGGCGGCCTCGTGCAGCGCCTTGTCCACCTCCAGCGTGAAGGCCAGAATCTTACCCTGGCGGGCGGTTTTTTGCCCGTGGGCGATGTTTTGGGCAACGTAGTCTTTCTTGGAAACGCCGCCCACATTGTGCTCGAAGGTCTCCATGTAGGAGCCGTCAAAATGCGTCATGTAACCCAGGCCACCGTCCTTGAAGCGCGCGCGCACGATGTTGGCGAAAATGAGATGTTCATCGCGGAGTTCTGTGTCGAACCTGGTCAGCAGCGTCTCATAGCCCTTGATGATTTCCTCGGCTTTTTTCGCCCCGGTTTTTTGTCCCTTGGCAAAATACGTACCCACGAGAACTTTGACGTTGGCGTCGACAAAGAGTCCGTCGATGGAAGGATCGGATAACATGCGCTTGGCATCCGCGAGCCACCATTCCTGCACTGCGGGCAGGCTGATGTCGAAAAACTTGCGCTGGTTGATCTCCTTGTGAACCGGGTAGCTGCCGTCTTCGCTTTTCAGGTAGCCACCCTCAATATTTTTCAATTCCTTGGATGCGGAGCTGCCGCCCCAGTCGATGACCAGATTTTTGTAGTATAAAATTTTTGCCTTCGGGTTGCGTTTTTTTACCCCACGGGCGGCTTTCAATGTGCCTTGTTGGACGCTTACTTCCCTTCTTCCGGTCGCTTTTTCAAAGGTGATCAGAGGGAATGTGGCTAAATAATCGAGTTCCTCCTCCGTGAAGGAAGTCGTTTTGTAAACGTGCATGTAACGTGGAATGTGATCCCAGGAAAATTCAGGAAATTTTTCCGCACCCGCAGGCTGCGCCTCATTCTTGTCTTGTTGCTGATCGTCGTTATCGACTTTTCCACAAGAAGATATTGAGAGCAGCGCTGCCAGAGTCACCGGAATGATGCCATGAAGCCAGCTGATTTTAGATTTCATCTGTTTTTTAATCGGTGATTTTCAATGCGGGCTTGCCTCACATCCGCCATCCTTCATCCGCAGTCACTCATCAGGCACCTTGGTGCCTAGTGCCTAGTGCCTAGTGCCTAGTGCCGGGTCCGGCCTGCATCAATCTGCTGCTGTAGCTCCGCCTTCATGCGTTCAAAGACCTCGGGGTTCTGTTTGGCAATGTTTTTGGATTCCGCGGGGTCTGTGCCCAGGTCGTAGAGCTTGAAGATAAAGGCAGCCGGTATCGACTTGGCATCCGCTTTCTTCTTGGGTGATTTTTTCACACTGCGCTGCAGCTTCCACTTGCCTGAGCGATAGCCCATGGAGCTGTTAACTCCCTCTCTGCCGTTGCTTTGCTGGATGAGGTTGCTGCGTCCTTTGGCGTCTTCTTTACCAAGAAGAGCAGGCATGACGTTGAGGCTGTCCAGCAAAGAGTCCTGCGGGATGCTGACACTGAGGTGAGTAGCGAGGCTGGTGCCGAGGTCAATGGTGCAGACGATTTCCTTCGAGACCCCAGGTTTGATCGTTCCTGGCCACCAGGTGATGAAGGGAGTGCGGGTGCCGCCTTCGGTGATCTGGTACTTGCCGCCGGCGAAGGGGCCTGCGGGTTTGTGGTCATGGAGTTTTTCCACAGCACCATCCTTGTAACCGTCATCGAGCACGGAGCCGTTGTCTGAGCAGAATACGATCATGGTGTTTTTCTCCAGACCCTGCTCCTTGAGGATCTTGACGATTTCACCCACACACCAGTCCAGCTGGACGATGGCGTCACCCCGGAAACCGGTGCGGGACTTGCCGTGGAAGCGCTCATGAGGCATGCGTGGCACATGCAAATCATGGGAGGCGAAGAAGAGGAAGAAGGGGTTGTCCTTGTTCTGTTTAATCCACGCCTCGGACTTCTCGACCCACTTGTCAGCGAGGTCTTCATCGCGGAAGCGGGCGGCGTGGCCTCCGGTGTAGAAGCCGATGCGGCTGATGCCATTGTGGATGGTGCTGTTGTGGCCGTGGCTCCAGTCCATCTTGAGCTCGTCACGGTGGCTGAGGCCGGTTTTGTGATCCGGGCTTGGTTTTTTGTGGCCGACCCAGAGCGGGTCCTTGGGGTCGAGGTTGAGCACGCGGTGGTTCTCTACATAGACCTGGGGAACGCGGTCATTGGTGGTGGGCAGCAGGAAGGAGTAGTCAAAACCAATCTCCAGCGGGCCGGGCTTAAGGTCTCCATTCCAGTCGGGTTTTTTCACTCCCAGACCGAGGTGCCACTTGCCGATGACCGCGGTTTTGTAGCCGGCTTTTTGCAGCAGGTCCGGCATGGTGACGATGTCGGGCTGGATCAGGGCGGGGGAGTTGGGGCCGGCGATGCCACTGCCTTTGACACGGAAGGCGTGGGTGCCGGTCAGGAAGGCGTAGCGGGTTGGCGTGCAGGTGGAAGCAGAACAGTAGCCGCTGGTGAAGCGTAGTCCCTCGGCCGCGAGCTGATCAATGTGCGGGGTTTTCAGGTTTTCGGGCTTGGCGCCGTAGCAGCCGACATCTCCGTAGCCGAGATCGTCCGCCATGATGACGATGATATTCGGTTTTATAGAGCTTGCACTCCCTGCGGTCGTCCGCTGCTGCTCCGCAGGAGCTGCCACCGAATGGTGAATGGTGAATAGTGAATAGTGAATGAAGAGAAGAGTGAGAAATTTCATGGTTCTAGGGATACGTTACATGGGGATGGGGTCTTACTGCCAACCTTAAAGAAGAAACTCCCCGTGGCTGGGGAATCTTATGGGGGAAGTTTGAAGATTGAAGTCCAGCACGACGCATTCACAAAGCTTGATATGGGGAGTATGCCAAGACGCAGAGGTGCCAAGGGAATCCACTGGAAACTAAAAACCCCCGCCGTGGATCACGGCAGGGGTTTTTGGAAGTTCTTGGTTCTTTGTTCTTTGTTGGCCGCAACGCGGCTATCGTTCATCCTTCATCGATGATCAGCTGCGCTTACGGCGCAGCATCAGGGCGAGGCCTCCGAGGCCTAGCAGCGCTGTAGAGGAGGGCTCGGGGACGACGAGTAAAAGGCCTGCTGTGTTTGCGTTAAAGGTGCCAGCTTCATAGGCGGTGATTCCAAGGTCCCATTTGTCATTGAGATACATTTCCACACCCCTGCGATCGTAGTCGCTCAGAGCTTCTTCATAGACAATCACCTCAGCGATATCGCCGGTCCAGGCACGCGAGGAGCCAAATCCACGGTCTCCGCCAACTTTCCAACTGGCGAAAGAATTTGGGGTAGTATCGACTCCGCTGTTAATGTGCCAATCGGCTGGGTTAGTAATCCCGGTATTCGTTTGGACGCCGTCCAGCCATTTTGAGTCCTCAAAACCGCCTCCAGCTTCATTACTCCAACTCGTGCTGCTACCGTTTCCTGTGAAATATTGCTCAGCGGCTCCAAAACCAGTGGCAGCCCCATACAATCCCTCACTGTCTCCTCCGGTTGGAAAGACGGTGAAGTCGTATTCTGTGACGATGAATGCGGTTCCTGTAGTATAGCTGTGATTGATGACGAAGTGATCATTGCCGTCAAATCTTACAACCGGCATGCTGTTGAGCGCGTTCAAAACGACAGTCGGATCGCCACTGGCTGTTGCATCATGATCAGAGTCTGTGTAAAATGAGCTGTCTTCCCATGTGCTGATAGCACCCCCTGATGTGAATAGAGAGGCATCAAGGCGCGTGGCCATGGTGAGTGCAGCTTGGCTGCTCAGGCTGGTTGCCAGCGTGAGTGCGAGGATGGTGGAGGTGGTCTTTTTCATGGTCTTGTTTGGTTCGGATTACTGTATATTTAATATATATTACTTATTGCTACCTTGATTTTGACATTTTCTATTAAATTTACATATAGCTTTTTTGGGTGATAGCTCTTTCGGGTGATAGGTGCACAATAATCTTTATTCATCATTCAATGAAAAAGTAAGAAGGTGAGTGTATTTCGAATATGAAAAATGCGGGCTTTAGTTGGCGAGCGGGTTGTTTTTTGGCATTTAATTGTCGATTCTAATTTTAATTTTGCCCGATGCCGTCTTAAACTGCGCTGCACCACGACATGCCTGAATCACCATCATCTAACATGAGCTCGCCTAAATTGATTAACCTGACTCTCCGTGATGGGCAGCAGTCGACATTAGATGCCGCTGACTGGTTGTTGGATCCGTGTGCATATGCGAAAGTGGTCGCAGCTTCTCAACAAGCATGTTTTGATGGGGTGGAGATCTCAGGGGGGCAGAGCTTTCAGATTGCGATAGGTAACGGCTATAACCCTTTTACAATTTTGAGTTCGGTGAGTCAGGCACTGAGACATCAGGGGGCAGAGGATAGGTTTGAGTTGCAGATGCTTTTCCGTGGAGCCAATGCTCTGGGGTTTCGCCATTACGATCATGATTTGATAGAGGTGACCTTGAAGGAGTTCATCAAGTGTGGAATCACGAAAATACGCTGTTTTGACGCTCTTAATGATATCGAAAATCTCACTCTGCCTGAGTCCGTTAAGGCAACTCCTGGGCTATGTTTGGAGGGTGCGATCTGTTTCACCCACTATGCCGAAGCTCCAGATCGTTATCAGGATGATTATTTTTGTCGTTATGCCGAGGCTTTGATTGAAGCTGGTTATAATGCGATTGCCATCAAAGATATGTCTGGGCAGCTCACTGCTGAACGGATTGATTGTTTGGTGCCGGCTTTATTAAAGATTCTGAAGCCACGTGGTATTACTCTGTCCCTGCATTGTCATTCGACCGACGCCACGCGTTCGCGTGAAGCGATTGCGCGTGCCTTACAACATGGTATCGCAGCGGTTGAGACCGTTGAGGGCTGTCTAAGTGGAGGCTCATCGCATCACCCTCTGGCGGAGGTCGCGCCAGAGTTGATCTCAAATCAAGCAGGGTATGAACAACTCGGACGTCGGATTGATCAACTCTGGGGAAATCATCCTGACCGTAAGGATAAGGAAATCGCTTCGGAGCTCAAACAGAAGCTATGTGCCGCTGGTGTGCCCGGAGGAGCGATGCCATTCGTAATCCGTGACTTGAAGCAACAAGAGCCGACGATTCGTGCAAAGTATGCCGCATCAGAGCATGGTCGAGCGCAGTCCCACCCCATTGAGAACTTCGATGATGTAGTGGATCTCTTTTTGGCTGAGCTAAAAAAAGTCTGCCAAGACGCCGGCTTGCCCTTACTAGTAACGCCAACAGCTGATATCTGCTGTAAGCAGGCGATAGCCAATTTAGCCTTTGGCGCAGATCCATACTCAGGTGAGCTTGCTGAGCGCTATCTCAGTCGAGCTGGCCAGCCAAACCCAGATCCACGTTTTGCCAAGTTGATCCTTGGATATTATGGGGAGCTCAAGGCCTATGATGTGGGCGAAAAAGTTCACGGACCTAACAAAGTGGTTCTCCATTTTTTCCAAGCCAACAACGCACAACAACTTAATCCGATTAAACACCATCCTTCGAAGGCGGCCCCTGGTGGTGATTTGCGGGAAGCGCAGCAGAGTGCATGGAGCCTGATTCAGAAAAAAGGAGCAAGCGCCTTGTCCTTCGCTAGTTTTGACCAGCTTACTATACTGTACGCGCTCCGCCCGGCGGGCGCTCAAGCATCGCACGATCCTATTGAGCAAGCGATGGGGCAATATGTCAACCGAAGTGAGCTAGCGAAGATCGATGGGCGAGGTCAAACGTTTCCCGGCTATCAAATGCTGATGCAACCGATTTTGGATTACTTGTCGGCAGATTTCATCCTCAATCCAAACCAGCAGGCTGCTGATATCATACAAAAACCACTGCATCAAATAGGTCGTAATCTTTGCTGTCAGCTCTTTGATATATACTATGAGTTGCCGGTTTGGGCACAGGCAAACCGACTTATGAGTCATCTTACTAAGTTGCTATCCTCGGAGCATATCAGGCCGGACTTACTTGAGGCAGTACGTCATGTTAGTGAGAGCCTAGTTCGGCTGGACTTGCGCCCCTCGCGGCAGGAACGTTCTGACCTTACCAAGGCGCTTGCCCGCTTTGAGCAACTCACCATTGCGGAGCTCTTCCACAGCCTAGCACTGATCAATAGCTTTGTGAATGGGATCGCTAAACATGCCACGAACCCTACCTATTATGCCCAGCGTAGTATTGGTTTTACGGACTTAAAATCTTTCATTGAGCGTAGCCAGACACACGTAAAGGTAAGTCTCGATTGTCCTTGGGAGGATCACTTGCAGCAGAGTATCACAGGCAAGCACATACGCTTGAAAAACGACCTGATCAGCCGGTCGGCAAGCTGGATGGGGTGAGTAGAGTGATGATCTTGTGGATTGTGAAGGTGGTCTAAGCGATAAGGTCCTTGACCACGTGGCCGTGGACGTCGGTGAGACGATAGTCGCGGCCTTGGAATTGCAAGGGAGGACAAAGCCCCTTAGCTGCGCTTGCGGCGCAGTGCCAGAGCGAGGCCGCCTAGACCGAGGAGTGCT
>Ga0206125_10005159_pt1 | contig 11175 bp, 8 predicted proteins | sample Helgoland_Spring_4_FD_148598 | JGI IMG/M metagenome (GOLD analysis project Ga0206125, IMG submission 148598) | Pelagic subsurface seawater microbial communities from Kabeltonne, Helgoland, North Sea - Helgoland_Spring_Bloom_20160331_1 | ecosystem: Environmental > Aquatic > Marine > Epipelagic ...
CTGGACATAATTCGCGCGGCTTGGGTCAAACCAAGTGCGCGAATATTCCACGGGGTGCTCAGCCTGCGCCCAGCTCAACCGCTCAACGAAGCCAGACGGGGTTCCAGCCTGCATCGCAAAGGCAGGCGGTCCCCAGTCCGGTACGGGCGCAACCCGGACTTTGTCGCTGATCCGGCTGATCCAGAAACCCAACGTGTTTTGATAGGTGCGGTAGAGAGAGTCTGACACATCCTCCGCCGTCACCACGCCGCTGCTGCGGTCCAGCCAAATCTCCTCAATCGCAACGGCAATCTGGTTCAAGAACCGCAAGCGGCGGATGCGGGTGGCGTCGTGGGCGGGGCCAAAGGCCGGAAAACCGTCAGGCTTGGCCAATAGGCGGATGTCGAGAATATTCGCTGTCGGCAAGCCACCGCCCTCGTGCAGCTCCAGCCGAAACAGCGAGTAGATGCTCTGCACATCGGAGGTTGTACGGATGTAATTCCCAGACCCCTGCACACGCTCCAGCAAACCGCGCTGTTCCAGTTCCAGCAAAGCCTTGCGCAGGGTTCGAACTGTGATCCCGTGATGGCCCGCAAGGGTTCTTTCCGGCGGCAACCGCTGTCCATTCAGCAGCCGACCCGCCGCGATTTCCCGAATGAGAAACTCGCTGACTTGCTGGTAAAGCGGCAGGGACGTGGGGCTATTATCGCGTTCGATCATGCTGCGGGCTTTCCGGCTTGGCGATTGATGCACCCATCGGTGGGCGCACGGCTCTGTTTTAACGGCCTTTTCTCCGCTTTTTGGGCGGCTAATGCACAAATTGATGCCCCATTGATTTGCACATTTTATTCACCTAAGCAAGATGGACGAATGCGCAATAACAGAAGGCAACGCACCATGACCATTGTACCTGTAACGTCCCCAGATTTGGCGTCGAGTGAAGTGTCGTGGTTCGCCGCTCTGTGCTCTGATGATTACCAGTTTCTCGGCGTGCCTGACGGCGGTTTACGGTCGAGTTGGGATCATTGTTCCGAGATTGTCAAAACGGCTGAAGCCCAAGGGTTTCGAAACATCCTGTGTCCCTCCTCCTATCAGGTCGGGCAGGATACGCTGTCGTTTGTTGCTGGCTGTGCGCCCATCACGGACAAGATCAACCTGCTCGCCGCTGTGCGGTGCGGTGAGATGCAACCGATCATGCTTGCGCGGACCATAGCAACGCTGGACCACATGCTCGAAGGCCGCTTGACCATTAATATCATCTCCTCCGATTTTCCGGGACAGAAGGAGCCGAGCCCCTATCGCTACCAGCGTTCCCGCGAGGTCGTGGAAATCCTCAAGCAGGCTTGGACGCAAGACGAGATCAATCATCAGGGCGATGTCTATCAATTTGCCGGTTTGACCACGGACCCGGTTCGTCCCTATCAAACGGGCGGTCCACTGCTGTATTTCGGCGGTTATTCGCCCGATGCGCTAGAGCTGTGTGGGCAGCATTGTGACGTCTATCTGATGTGGCCGGAAAAGATCGAAGAGCTTGAAGGGCGGATGAAGGCTGTCAACGCGGTTGCTGAGCGCTATGAGCGGACGTTGGACTATGGCCTCAGAACCCACGTCATCGTGCGGGATACGGAAACGGAAGCGCGGGAATATGCAGACTATATCGTCTCCAAGCTCGATGATGACCAAGGTGAAGCGATCCGCAGCCGTGCGCTGGACGCCAAATCGTTGGGTGTGAGCCATCAGGCAAAGAACCGCGAAAATGCGGATGATTTTGGCTATGTCGAGCCGAATATGTGGACCGGTGTTGGGCGGGCGCGCTCGGGCTGCGGTGCCGCCATCGTGGGCTCGACCGATCAGGTGCTGAGCAAGCTAGAGGCTTATCACAAGATGGGAATCCGGTCGTTTATCCTGTCAGGCTATCCGCACTTGGACGAGGCCGACCACTTTGGCCGTCGCGTCATGCCACAGCTGAAAACATGCTCACTGCCGCACGAATATGGCCGCGTGCCAGCGGCAGCGCCAAAAACCCCATTGGCGGTTGGCGAAAGACGCTAAGGCGAAGCTTTGACGGCAAAAAAAAAGCGGGCTTCAGTCCGAAGCCCGCGACGCTTACTTAGTCCAGAAGCGAAAGTGGATCCACAGCGTTGGAATCGTCACGCTGATTGGGATCCGTTGTGGGGCCCGTTAATGGATCGAATAGTGCAGATGCGTCGATCTGCCCAGTGGCACAAGGGTCCCCACGGTTGTGCCGACTGTCAGGTAGTCACCGATCGCGACACGCTTGCTCGGTGTGACATGCCAGAAGGTGTGTTGGCGCTCGCCGTCGAATAGGACCACGCCACTGTCTTTGCCATCAAAGGCCACGTGGATCACGTCGCCGGAGACGGGTGTGTAAACCTCTGTTCCGGCATCAGCGACAATGTCGATGCCCGAATGGAAGTCCTTTGACCCAAACAGCCCGCGCCAGCCAAAGTCGCTGGACAGTTTGGTGTCGATGCCAACCGGCAGAAGCGCAATTTCATTGTCCCAAGGCACTTGCCGGAAATTAAGCGGGACCAAGGCGGGCCGTTTGTTCGGATCGAAGCTCGGGTTTTTCTCCATCGACTCAGCGCGCATCAGCCACTGACGCTCCAGCAAGGGCAGTGAAGAGAAGAAGCCTTCATCATCGCTGTCGCCCTCGCGGGAGTATTCTGCCGCTCTATCATTTCTTTCACCAACGGCCCCCAAATCAAGCGAACCGATGACGTCGCAAGCGGTGAGGAACGGGACCATGGCGGTCAATGCCAAGGCCGGTCCGATGAAATTCAAAAGGTGTCTCATGCCCAAGGTTCTTTTTGTTGCCTCGTGTTCCGTCTTTCATGAGCAAGCCCAAACGAGGGTGCTACGAATATTATAATTATGCGGATATCATTAGGATTGCGTGACTGTGGTAACGGCGCAGCTTCAGCCTAATTATGTAGATCGTCCTAAAAACCGCATACGATTGTACTAAGTTGTTTTCAATTGTTATTATGGCGAAATCTTGCCGTATTTGTGCTCGAAAGACGCTATCGAACGAGCGGATTTCCGGCAGGTTTATGGCAGCTTCAAATGAGAAGTTTGTATCGGCAAATTCCTGAGAGTCTCCAAAACGAATCCCTATGGCATTATACGCAGTGGTATTATCATGGGCGGATCGAGGCTGAGCCAGATCGGAAGGGGAAATCGTATGCTTGGGGAATTTGGTTCGGACGACGCTTTGATCGTGGTCGATGTACAGAATGACTTTTGCGAAGAGGGTGCGTTTGACCTGCTCGGCGGCGGCGCGATCGTCGCGCCCATCAATGCCTTGGCGCAAAAGTTCCAGACTGTGGTGATGACACAGGACTTTCACCCCGCCGGGCATTCATCGTTCGCGTCCAGTCATGAGGGCGCTGAAGCCTTTACCCAGATCGACATGCCCTACGGCCCCCAAACGCTGTGGCCGGATCACTGCATCCAAGGCACGCCGGGCGCCGCGTTCCATCCAGCGTTGGAGACAACGGCGGCGCACCTTATTTTGCGAAAGGGGTGCCAGCTGGATTTGGATTCCTATTCCGCCTTTGTCGAAAACGATCGGAAAACCAAAACGGGGTTAGACGGCTATTTGCGCAGTCGGGGTGTGCGGCGCGTGTTCGTGTGTGGGATCGCGACGGATTTTTGCGTGGCTTGGTCGGCGGTGGATGCCGTCGATCATGGGTTCGAGACTGTGCTGTTGCGCAACCTGTCGGTCGAGATTGACCTAGAAGGCTCCCTGCAAGCGCAACTGGACGCGATGTCCGCCGCCGGTGTTCGAATGGAGCGGTACGAGGCGGGTTAGCGTTTCTGTGCGGCGATGCGGATACCGCCAATGGCGTCAGCGGTGAAGTACTCCACAATCTTGCTGTAAAAGTGCTTCTTGTCTTCAAACAGCGCTTCATTGTGGATGCGGACAAAGGCTTCGCGGTTATCGATGAAAGCATCCAAGCGCGCAGCCGTGAAAGCGCGCCAATCGTCCGTCATGTCGTGCGCAGAAAGGATGTCGAAGCCAGCACGGGTGAGGCTGTCGATGTACGTCTCGTAGCTGACCATCGAGCTTGCGAACAATTCCCGATCGAGCGTGCCTTGATCGGCGTCGGCAAAGTCGGTGCCTTGGGTCAGATCTTCGATGAATACGGTCCCCCCGGGCTTGAGCAATTCCGCGATTTTTGCCGTATAGCGCGCGCGGTCGGGGATGTGATACAGCGCCAACCAACTGCCGACGTGGTCAAAGCGCTCGTCGCCGAAATCAACGGTGAGGAAGTCATCCCGGCGGTGCGTAACAAGCGCTGCAAGACCGCACCGGCGCGTTAATTCTTCGCCCACGGTGCTAAAATCCTCCTGCAGCTCCAGCGCAGTTACTCGCGCGCCAGCGGTCGCCGCAATATAGCGCGAAGGACCACCCCATCCCGCGCCCACTTCCAGCACGCTGGCCTGTGCGGTGATGGCAAGCGCGTCGATGGCTTGGTGCACGCTGGCGGCACCGTGGTAGTGCAGTTGATCGATTTGGCTGACCACGTTCACGTCTAAAGCCGAACCCGCCGGAAACCCCCGCGCTGCCAGATCGGCGAAGATGCTGTCTGCTTCGGCGTACAGCTTCATGTCTTTGACGTTCAGGGCTTCATTCATGGGTTGGACCTCGCTTGCTGGTCTCAGCCTAATCCGGATTTGGCTTTTGGGAAAGATTGGCGCTTTGGTGCTTAGATCAGACCCCGCTGAGCGAGGTTTTGCATGAACTGCCGCAGGCCAAAGCGCCACGGCGCAATCGCGGTCGCGTCTTGCACGCGATTGGCGAGCGTTCCAAGGCCCGGCGCGGAGATTTCGACGATATCACCCAGCTTGTGCGTAAAGCCTTCACCCGGCGTATCGCGGTCCTTGGTTGGGGCGAACATGGTGCCGGTATAGAGCATGAAACCGTCGGGGTATTGGTGATGCTGTCCAATCGTTTGGCGCACAATTTCCAACACCGGTCGGCTGATTTCAGACATGTTCGACCGGCCCGACAGGGTAAACCCATCTTCACCGCTCACGGCCATGGAAACTTCGATCCGCTCCACATCTGGTAAGCCAAAGTCAGCGTCGAACAGCCGGATAAATGGCCCAATGGCCGCGGAAGCGTTGTTGTCCTTCGCCTTGGACAGCAACAGGGCAGAGCGCCCCTCGACATCCCGCAAATTCACGTCGTTGCCCAAGCAAGCGCCTTGGACCTTGCCCTGTGCATTAACCGCGACAACCACCTCAGGCTCTGGATTGTTCCACGTGGACATGGGGTGCAGGCCCACGTCGGCGCCATAGCCCACGGCGGCAAGAACGGGCGCTTTTGTGAAGACTTCCGCGTCTGGGCCAATGCCGACTTCGAGGTATTGCGACCACAGCCCCTCGGCGATCAGCGTTTGCTTGAGCGCTGAGGCCTGATCCGAGCCGGGGACGATATTGGCCAGCGAGTGCCCGATGCTGTCACCGATCCGGGTGCGAATGGCGTCGGCGGCCTTCAAATCCCCTGCCGCGCGCTCTTCGATCACGCGCTCGACCATCGACTTGGCAAAAGTCACGCCGGCAGCTTTGATAACGTGCAGGTCACAGGGTGCGAGCAAATGCAGCTTATGCAGATCGCCAACCGGGTTCGCGGCAATGGCGTCCAGCGATCCCAGAGGCTTTCCGGGTGCCGCTTGGACGTAGCGCGCCGGGTGGTCTTGGTCGAGGATGGCGGCAACCGTTGGGGCCGTTTTTGCGGTGATATCCAGCAGCGCGCCGTCGCGGATTGTAACGACGCTCGGACCTTGAACCGTGGGGTTCCAGACCCGTCCGAGCCATGTTCCGTTTGCCTGTTCCGTCGGTGAAAGGGGGGCTTTCATGCGTCCTCTCCTTGTTCTGCGTTCATGGCCGTGGTTGGGACGATCGCGCCGGGTGCGCCGATCACTTGGCTCGCCAGCCGGTGCGCGAGCCGCAAGCACTCGGGCTCGGATTTCCCAGCCAGTCGTGCCGCCAAATATCCGCCGTTGAAGCTGTCACCGGCCGCTGTTGTATCCACGACTTTGGGGGCAGGGGGGAAAGCAGCGTGGGGGCCCAAATCCCCCAGTGACAGCGGTCCGCGCTCCCCTCGTTTGATCACGCAAGCAGCGAAATCCCCCCGCTCAAACCGCGCGATCACTGCCTGCTCGGACGCATCGCCGAACAAGGCTTGTTCGTCATCCAGCCCGGGCAGGGCGATATCTGCCAAGGCCCACATATGTGCGATAGCCTCTCGCGCGATGCGGCGATCTTCCCACAAACGGGGGCGATAATTGCTGTCAAAGGCGATGGTGCAGCTGCCTTTGAGCGCGCTCAATCGGTCGAGCAGGGCTTGGCGGCGGGCGGGTGACAGAATCGCCAAGGTGATCCCGCTGACATACAGGATCCGCGCCGGAACCAGCTTGGCGGCATCCAGCACACGTGCTGCGGACTGCTCGCGCCAGTAGTGGAAACTGCGCTCACCGGCGGCGTCGGTGGTGACGGAATAGATGCCAAGGGTGCGGCTTTGGTCCCGATCAATGGTGCCGGTGTCGATCCCGTGGGTCTGGGCCGCATCAAGAAATCCGGCGGATAGCGGATCATGCCCCACACGGGTCGCAAACCCAACCTGTCCCGCCGTGCCCAGCACACGCTTGGCATAGACGGCTGTGTTGTACGTATCGCCCGCAAAGCCCACCGCAAAGCCCTCCTGACCCGGCCCCCGCCGAATCTCCGCCATTGCTTCGCCGATACACAGTAAATCCATCGTCATGGCTCAACCTACCGTTCCATGACCCGGTCGACAACGTTCAACTGTCAATGGGTTGAAACTGTGCTAGACGCCCCCCTGAGGGTTCCATAAGCGTGAAACGGGGGGGCATTCATGGCTTTGCACGATGACGAGATCACAGCCGATGCCGCCTTGGTAACCAGACTGCTGGCCGATCAAGCGCCGGCGTTTGCGGGCATGCCGGTCAAACAGCTGGAGACCGACGGCACCGACAACTGGATGTTTCGGCTTGGTGACACGGCCAGCGACGGCCCCGTGGTGCGATTGCCGCGCAGGCCTTCTGCGGCTGCAAAAATCATCAAGGAATGCGCCATTTTACCTCGATTTGTGTCTCTGCCATTGAACACCCCAAAGCCGTTGTTCCAAGGCCAACCCAGCGCCTCGTTCGACTATCCGTGGTCTGTGCTGGAATGGTTGCCGGGAGAGACCCCATCAGCGCTTTGGCTTGCAACGGCAAATGGCACGGGCACGGCCTTGGGCCAATTCCTGCGCGCCTTGCAAGCCCAAGCGCCCTTGGGCGGCCCCCTGAGCGGTAGTGCCAACAACAATCGCGGTATTGCGCTGGCGGGACTTGATGCGACTGTTCGAGGAACTTTGGGACGCTTGTCTGAGGCTGATTTGGGCGTCGAGGCAGCGACTGTGTTAGGCCTCTGGCAAGACGCCACTGCCGCACCAGTCTATGCAGACAAACCCAAATGGTTACACGCCGATCTCCACGCCGAGAACGTCTTAGCTGAAGGAGGACAGTTGACCGCCATCCTGGACTTTGGCCTCGCAGGCCGGGGCGACCCTGCGTGCGAACTGATCACCGGTTGGGCCGACTTAGACGCCACCAACCGAGCGGCTTTTTTCAGCGCCGTGGTAAGGGATAAAGCCATGTGGCGCCGAGGGCGAGGCTGGGCCACCTACAGCGCCGTGATTACCCTTGCTTACTACCAAGGCCGCCACCCCCGCCTAGAGCAGCGCGCGCGGCGTTCCCTGATGGCGATGCTCAATAAAGACGTGCCTTGGTAGATTTGGGCAAGGTGTTCGGAAGGATCCAAGATTAACCAAAAAACAAATCATCCATGACTGTTGATCGGTCTAGGCGTGTTAATCGTAATCTACGAAAATTTGCCAATCCTGCCCGCCAAGATCTTCGGACGTCACGCCCATGAGGCTGATAGATATTGCCTTGTCGGTCTTTGCTTCATCATGGAAAAATTCAACAAGCCAATGCGCATCATCGCCTGATCCCGCTGAACTAAACGAACTGTAGACTGATCCACTGTAACTTTCTGGTCCCAAATCCAGTAGGTCTGTTCCCACTTCAAAATCATAAATTATGATGCTGGCGACTTCTTCATCGGGGTCAGGGAAATGCTCAATTTCCAACACGTCTTTAGCTTGGTCATTCGCGGATTTTCCAGCACCGGCCCTAAACCCGATCTTCACGCATCGAAACTCAACCCCGTCAGGACAGGTCTTACAGCGCGAAGAATTGGTGTTCCACGTGGCCTCTCGCCGGACGAAGGAGCGGTTCGCGATTGCCCCAAATGGGAAATCACAAAACGCAGGCCGGTCAATCCCATGGCGCTGCCACACGAGGCGCTTGCCTGTCGAGGCCAAACCCCAAGATTTGCATAAATTTTAAAGACTCTTAGGGTGCAGAGGTCTACACATCTTCGCCTATAAAGATTCTTTAATGGCGAAGCTGTGGCAAGTCCCTTTGAAATCGAGCAGGCGGTGCATGAGTTGTTGGACCAGCCTTACGACCCGACCACCTTTCTTCCTGCGCTGGCACAGGCGTTTGGGGCGACGGAGTCTTGGGCCAAGCGGGTCGCGGACGGCAGCGGGCCAAAGTCGCCCGTGGCGGATGGCGGTGTGCTGTGGGTGAAGAAGTTTCACGGCCTGACGTGCGCGCCGGGAACGCTCGACGCGCGGTTCAGTGAACTGCTCGACACCAGCAGCGCCAAGCGCAAGCTGGCTTTCCGCTTCGCCATCGCCACCGATGGGCAGGGGTTCAAGGCGCTGGATACGCTGAGCGGGGAAACGCTGAACTGCGACCTCGACGACGTGCGCCGCGAATTCTGGTTTCTCAAGGCCCTGGCCGGCTATGATGATTATGTCCTGCCCAAGGAGTCCGAAGTCGACATGCAGGCCAGCGCCATGCTGCGCCGCCTGTACGACACGCTGATCCGCGCCAACCCGGACTGGACCACGGCTGAGCGTCAGCACGACCTGAACCAATTCATGACCCGCGTCATTTTCTGCCTGTTTGCCGAAGACGTGGGGATCTTCGAAGACAACCTGTTTTCGCGCACGGTGCAGACCCTCTCCGACGACCTCGCACAAGGGCTGGACGACATCCTCGCCGCCGTGTTCGCGGTGATGAATGTGCCAGAGGGCGAGCGCGGCGCGATCCCTCCGTGGCAAGCGGCCTTTCCCTACGTCAACGGTGGGCTGTTTGGCAGCATCGAAAGCGCCGAGACCGTCGCGATCCCCACATTCAACCGCGCCGCGCGGCGCTATTTGCTGGATGCGGGGGAGCAGGATTGGGGTGCGATCAACCCGGATATCTTCGGCTCCATGATCCAAGCGATTGTGGACGAGGAAGAACGGGCCGAGGGCGGGCTGCACTATACCTCCGTCCCCAATATCATGAAGGTGCTGGGGCCGCTGTTCCTCGATGACTTGCGAGCCGAACTGGCGGCGAGCCAAAAATCAAAAGCCCGCCTCAAAGCCTTGTCCGTCCGGCTGGGGCGCATTCGTGTGTTTGACCCTGCGTGCGGGTCCGGCAACTTTTTGGTGATTGCGTATCGAGAGCTGCGGGAGATTGAGATGCTGACTTTCCAGCGTCTTGCGGAACTCACCAACAGAGAGTGGGGAACCTACAGCAACATCAACCTAAAACACTTTTACGGCATCGAACTCCGAGACTTCGCAGCTGAGACTGCACGTTTGTCGCTCTACGTTGCGCAATTTCAGATGAACCAACGGTTCAAAGAAAACTTTGGCTTTGCGCCTAAAGCGCTACCTCTTATCGAAATGGGCCAGATTTATTGCGGTAATGCGCTTCGTATGGACTGGGAAGCCATTTGTCCACCATCTGAAAACGAACAATCCATTGATACCTTTATCTGTGGAAATCCACCTTATGTTGGAACCAAATTTCAAGCCAAGGATCAGAAAGCGGATCTAGCTGATCTAATGAAACCCTTGGGAATAAGGGCAAAAAACTTCGACTATGTGGCTTGCTGGTTGATTAAGAGTGCGGCGTACAACAACGGATGCATGTCGTCACAGTCTGGGTTTGTGACAACTAATAGCCTCTTTCAGGGTGAGCAGGCCGAATTGATTTTTCAGGCACTAGCAACCTTTAATATCAAAATTTTTTGGGCTCAAAAGAATTTTCGTTGGTCCAATAACGCTTCTAAAAACGCTGCAGTGTCATGCTCAGTCGTAGGATTTGGCAACCGCCGCCTTTCGTGCACTCTCCGTCTTTATGATGGAGACTCCTTTCGCATAGCTTCAAATATTGGGCCATATTTAGTTGAAATGCCCGACCTAGTAGTCAGCAAATGCAGCGTTCCGATCAGTACTGATCAAAACATGAAGTATGGTAGCATGGCGAATGACGGCGGTGCATTTTTTGTCGATCGGTCCATCCGTCCCAGCCTAGAACCTAGAGAAAGAGAATTTTTAAAAACGGCTTATGGAGGTTTTGAGCTTTTAAGCGGAGTTCCCAGGACCGTGATTTATATAGATCAGGTTGATGCTCCGGAGAATTTCTCAAAAAATTTACAGGCTATAATTGCCGAGGTGCGTAAGTACAGGGTCAGCAGCAAAAGAGCCGCCACTAATAAATTAGCTAATAGGGCTCAATATTTTGGTGAAATGCGTCACGAAAAACTTCCGAAAATAGTTGTTCCCCAAATAATGTCTGAAGGACGTGAGTTTCTGACAGCTGGACTGCTTTCCGACCAATCTCTCGTTTTGGCACCCCATATGCAGATGCTTAATCCGGCTGTCTGGTGTCTGTCGATTTTATCTTCAAAGATCCACCTCGTCTGGATCGCCACCGTTTGTGGGAAGTTGGAGACACGTTTGCGGTACTCCAACACCCTCGGCTGGAACACCTTTCCGCTGCCTGAGTTGACGGCGTTACAGAAGGACGAGCTGACGGCTCGGGCGGAGGAGATTTTGTTGGTGCGGGAGCGGCACTTTCCCAAGTCCATCGCCCAACTCTACGACCCCGACGCCATGCCCGAAGACCTCCGCGCCGCCCACCGCCGCAACGATGAAGTCCTAGAACGCATCTACATCGGCCGCCCCTTCAAGAACGACACCGAACGCCTAGAACACCTCTTCAAACGCTACGCGAAGATGGTGGCGAATGAAGG
>Ga0206125_10005160_pt1 | contig 11174 bp, 11 predicted proteins | sample Helgoland_Spring_4_FD_148598 | JGI IMG/M metagenome (GOLD analysis project Ga0206125, IMG submission 148598) | Pelagic subsurface seawater microbial communities from Kabeltonne, Helgoland, North Sea - Helgoland_Spring_Bloom_20160331_1 | ecosystem: Environmental > Aquatic > Marine > Epipelagic ...
ATGACATTACGTCTTTGTCAAATTCAGTATGGCACTACTGGTCAAATTTTATTTTCAATTTCCGCCAGGCAAGTGGTGAGTGTCAAGTCGATATTAGGGCATTTTTGGAAAAATTGGAATGAGACCAATTCCAATCCTGGGGCACTAAATTCAATTTGTCTTCCATCATGGTGAACCATGCACCTTCAGGTGGACCAAAAATATTATCTTCGCCAAAAAAAAGTGGATGGCTTAGTGCCCCCGGTTTTGGACTCTTTAGATAATTACAAGATACTCAGTGAAAAAATGAACGTGTTAACTATTTATCTTCCCTGGTGGAATTGAAGTTCCGTGTTGACCAGCGCGCAACCGGAATCAGCTGTAGATTATATAAAAAGTCCAATGTATAATTATGTCAAAAATCACGACCAAATGCCCATCTTGTAGTGAAAATTCTCACAATTTCGAGTTGCATAATTTCGATTCGGAAGAGTTTCTATAAACGCTTAAATTTGGAAATTATGTCTTGAGTAAAGAATATAAGGCATTATTTGACGAATATCCGTTTTACACTAGTCATTCTGGTCCGTGAAGAAGCTGTACCCCTTCACATTTCTTTAAAAATGTGAAGATAATCCCTTCAAGTTTCATTTTCATTGATCGGAGTTCGTCATTTTGAGATATTGCAAGCAAGATTTCCTGCAGTTTTGTTTTCCACATGTCCAGTTCAGCTTCATCTTTTTTCAATCGTTGTTTTTTTAATTGGACAGCTTTAGCTTTTCTCGACTTGACACCCTTTTTCAACCGTTGTTTTTTGAACTGTTCAGCTTTAGCTTTTCTCAACTTGGCAGCTTTTCTCAATTGTTTATCTCTCAACTTTCCAGCTCTTTTCTCAGAGTGATCATTGAACTGGAGCTGTTGGCGTGGGTTTCGCCCATCCATGACAGAAGACCGAACCCTGGGTGCATCCCAATCACCGCTGCTGATCGTCTTCCTTGCTTCCTGAGCGCTGTGTGCTTCATAAGCACGGTTGTTGCGGCGTCCACTGGCAGACCTGGGTGCATCCCGAGCGCCTCTCTTACGAGCACGCTTTTTTGGTGTCTTCTCCTGCAGTGCTTCATAGGCAGAAGACCGATTCCTGTATGCACCTTTGGCAAGGGCGGCTCTTATATCTTTCGCCACTGCTAAATTTGTCCGTCCAGATCCAGATAATTTAATCTTCAAATGATTGGCATGAACGAACTCACGGAGTTCTTTCTGGTTCATTTCACTAAATTTGTCCTCCGCGCGCGCAAACTGGGATTCTACCTGGCTAAATAATTCCAAGTTGTTGCCCTGTGGATTTATTTTTTTCACAACTGGAACGGTTTTCTCCAAAAATTGTCGAGCCATGCGAAGCAAGTTTCTGATGTCAGATTTCAGTCCCTTTGCTATCAATTGTCTATTAATGATTGGGATGTCAAAATGATCAGAGTCGCTGTCAGAGTCGATGATGTCGCTGTCAGAGTCGATGATGTCGCTGTCAGAGTCGCTGATGTCGCTGTCAGAGTCGCTGATGTCGCTGTCACTATCAGCGTCTGTAAAGTTTTTAGATTCGGATGGAGCAAGTTGCCTATACATTTGATAATTGCAACGATTCATATTTGTTGTAAAGATTCATATTTATACTGTTAATTCCTCGAAATCATTTTAGAAATTTTTCTAAATATAAACTGTCTAATATGCCCAAAAGAGAGCGCGACACAGAGACACAAGCCCTTATCGATTCTTTACAAGATCAAGATGAACTCGAATCCATACAAATGCACTACGAAAACGAGCGCGCAACAATTGAGACCATTCACGCATCCTCTCTTGAAAACATACGTCTAGAATTTAAGACATTGGACCCAGAAACATTACCAGAAAGAGACCAACTCCGACTAACACAAAAAATTGAATTTGAGACGGGACTCTACAAAGATCGCCTCCAAGCTTTGGAGGCGAACAAGGTCAAAAGTGGTGCGAATCAAGTCTTAAAGGTATCAAAGCGTCGGAAAAAGCGCCGTATCGATCAAAAACTTCAGGAATGTGAGTCAATTGCGTCGAAAAAAATTCAAGAGACAGAGTGGCAACTCATTGGGAAAAATCGCTATCTTCAACATATTCTGAAGGATGTCAAGGATAACATGTCAACAGAACAACAAGAGAAATACGAGGCACTCATGGAAGATCTCAAAAAGAACGGACATCAAATTTTTACCTAATATGGTGCATAATGTGAATGTTAGATCTGTTCTGCGACAGCGGTTTGAGACACAGCACTGGATGTTGGACAATGTTCCTTTAGAGCCATAGACACGGATATTCCATTTGAAATGCCGATGATTATAGTCCCTAATAAATTCGATGTCCCACCAAAGAAAGAAAAAGCAAGGCCTGACAAAGAAATACAAGCAAAAATACCATACATTTTAGTTGACATGTTTGTACCAATGACAGACCTTTTATACTCAACCGTCTGACTTTTGACCCAACAAATTCAAACTCATTTTATAATACAAATCTAATAACAACATCTGTCCGTCGTTGGCAACTGTGTTAATCGTATCTTTTCCTGAGAGACTCTTGGAAGCCGATTCAACTGTGAAACAACTGTTGAAAAGACCTTCACACATCCAGTCCCATCTTGCGGACAAGCAGTTTCATACACCATTGACCTTTCCCTGGCCCAAGATACAGCCATGTCCGGATCAACCACAGTTTTCAAATCTGTTTTATTTCCCACCAACACTTGCACTGTATCACGATTACAATACAAACGCCCTTGTCGGTACCAATGTCCCAAAGCATTAAACGATTCCATGTTAGAAACATCATAGACAAATAAAATAGCATCTGCATCTCTGTATAGTGTACTTGAAAGCGAGTCAAAGCGTTCTTGACCCGCCGTATCCCATATCACAAGCTTAGTTTCATCGTCCATTTCTTTATGTGTAAATTCAATACCAATCGTTGGGGGTAAATAGTTGGTAAACTCATCATTGATATATCGATTCAATAATGATGTTTTGCCGACATTTGAATGACCCACAATGACTATTTTGTACGCGGTCATATTGACAACCAGAAATGAAACTTATATATGCCGCACGCAGTCACGATGGATTTTTTTACAGGCGAAATTCCAAAAACAATATTTTCCCTGTATATAACCACCACAAACGAAAAGAAATGGAAGAATTATCAACGTTAACACGTACACAAATTGAAGCAAGATTTAAGATTAGTGGGAAGGCAGGCAAAGAAGGCACCACATTCATCGCAAAGGGTAATGATGGCAAGAAATACGCCATCAAACTGTTCAAATCTACAAAATCCAGTGCTAAAATAATCAAAGAAGCCGAACTCCAACAATTGGCTGCTCGTTACGGGGTCGCGCCGGCAGTTCACCATGTCTCCACAATACAAAAGTTTATTGTTATGGACGCCTTAGAAGAAACGATCGTTGACAAGGGTAGACGGGATAACTGGAAACAATTTCCACGTGAATACGCCGCTCAATTATATGCCCTTTGTAATCGTTTGGATGATGCCAAAGTGCTTCAAAACGATGGCAATCCTCTGAACCTAATGCTAGACAAAAATGGACGCATGTACATTATTGACTACGGGATGGCGAAGATGATTGATAAGAAAGTCCTTAAGAAACGTGGTTCACAACCGAATGTAAATCTGACTCTTTGGGGGTTTTCGAGACAATTGCGCCATTATGGATTTGCGAATGACCTTCAAAAAGATATCGTTGATGAATACATGTTAAATAATTCATTTAAGGACACAGCGTTATTGGAAGAAGCAGCAAAGGCAGCACAGAAGAGGACAACAACAGTAAAAACAGCAAAGAGGACAGCAGTAAAAACAGCAAAGAGGACAGCAGTAAAAACAGCAAAGAGGGCAGCAGTAAAAACAGCAAAGAGGACAGCAGTAAAAACAGCAAAGAAGGCAGTACCACGCAAAAGTCAACCGTCCCGCAAAAGACAACATCCATCTACTAAAGGGCTGGCGCACAAACCTGTTTATAAACAACTGGTGGTATCGCGCGAACAACCGGTATCGTGCGATGAACAACCGGTATCGCGCGATCAATTGATAGCAAAAATCAAAAAAAGGATGAGAAGACACAAATAGATGTTCTGATCGGTGGTCGATTAGAACGTTTGGACAGTGACAATGTTAAATTTATGTCCTTGAATATACTAAACAGCCGGTATCAATGATGTTAGTTCAACTGCATCCTTGCATTCTTGATGGTACTTTCTTTTTCGTAGTCGATCTAAAAGTCTGTTTTTTTTCTTCTTCTTTGTGCCCCCATTCATGAAGAACCCCACTTGTTTGATATCTGCATGCATTTCTTCTAATCTATTATGAATGGGATTTATTTTACACATTTCCAACACATCTGAGATGAGATTGGGTAAGTATGAGATGGAGGCCATGATGATGAAGACAATGGCTACTTTACCCATCTCTGTTTTTGGGGACATATCTCCAAAACCAACTGTGGATAAAGTGACAAATATAAAGTAGAGAGTATCTCCAAAATTGTCAAAGCCCTGGTCACAATCTTTTTCCAAAGCTTGGCATGGTTTTTCAGCAACAAACATGATCGCGGCACCCATAAGTGCAACAAAAGACAATTTAAGCACCAATATAAATCCCACTAGTTGTTTGGTTTTAATTTTATGTTCAAGTGGGACAATGGCATGTCCGAGTCCCAAGAATCGTAGTACTCCTCCAATATTATATATGCTGTAATATGCATTGGGTACAAATGCTATAGATGAAGTAGCCAGGAGAGAAGCGATGTCAATAATATCGAGGAAACTATTGTTTTTCTTGAAAGCATTGAGTATACAGTTGCAACAGAGTGTCACAAATATGACAGTTTCCCATGATGTTGTCCATACAAGTGATATTTGGTCATCTGTAAACCATGGATCGCATGCACTGGTTGCATTTTTGAATGTTGCATCTGAGCTTATGAAAGGTAAGTCATGATGTTCTTGTGGCACTCCTCCATCACAGTTTGCTACACAGGTCCAGTTAATATTTGTGGGTGCTCCTAAAGTCAATATTTCCCCGCATGCACTGATAATGAGTTGTTTTTGAATAGTATGTGTCCATACATGACACGACCTTGCATACACAATGGCCATATAAAAATGATACGGAATAGCTTTTTCTGAAATAAATGATTCATTTTGGCATGCTTTTGTGAGTGCAAATGTGAATAGTAGACATATTAGTGTCAGAATAGCTGTGATTAGAAAGAGTGTGAAGTATGATCCAGCGATGACACTCTTTAGATGTTGTGACTGGTTCCATTCTGAGAGTATATTTATAAAAGAATAGGTTGCTATACATATTAAAAATAATTTAATTATTGGAATGATTTTCCGTTTCATTTATATCTGATATTTGTTCCTAAATAGTAGGGTAACAAAATCCTTTCTCGCGTCAAAAGCAGTTATAGAGATAAAGCTTTAGAGACATCTCATCAATATTTTTGCCAGAATTGTCCTGACATCTCATCAATATTTTTGCCAGAATTGTCCTAAAGCGGTACAATAGCGAGATTTTTGCCGGAAATTGTCCTAAAGCGGTACAATAGCGAGATTTTTTCCAGAAATTGTCCTAAAGCGGTACAATAGCGAGATTTTTGCCAGAATTGTCCTAAAGCGGTACAATAGCGAGATTTTTGCCGGAAATTGTCCTAAAGCTTTAGAGAAATATTGCCAAAAAATTCACAGAAAATGTCCTAAAGCTTTAGAGACATCTCATCAATATTTTTGCCGGAAATTGTCCTAAAGCGGTACAATAGCGAGATTTTTGCCAGAATTGTCCTAAAGCTTTAGAGACATCTCATCAATATTTTTGCTAGAATTGTCCTAAAGCTTTAGAGACATTATAAATTGGCCAATTTTACCGCCTATTTTTAATCCATCACCATTATATAAAATTTGTATAAAATACACGATATTAAATGTATAAGATGTCTTTAAATGTATAAGATGTCTTTACTATGGCCACCTACAGAACAAGATTTTAAACTGCTAATGAAACAAGCATTAGAAATGGCTGACAAAAAGGATGTTACGGCGCTGGTGTACTGCGACAATCCTGAGGTCATGATATTCGACCCGTTGGAACATATTATTCAGTGTGAAACACAGATTGGTCAGGCTCGTTGTGGCGAGCGAACGGTTAGAATTATTATTGGCAAAGAAGACTAATTCTTTGCTGCCTTAAAGCTTTAGAGAAATCTTTGGCAAAATGTTCAAAGAAATGTGAAATATCGGCGTTGATTACAATTCTTCTTGCAAGTGTTCTGTATTTTCGCATTTTTTGACAAATTGACCTTTGTCAACACAGCCATGGCATGCAACACCCCTTTCCCTTAAAATCTGTCTTAATTGTTTGACACGCATTTTCTGATAATTTGTCGCAACATCTCTTTCGATCTTGATAGGATACTTAATCGTACAAATTTCGGCCGATTGACGCTCTAATTTCTTACAGACGCCTGCCGGGTCAACACCAAACGACAGCGGGGTTGAAATAGTGCGTTTGATAGGTAAAATATAATAGCAAAGCTTTCTTTCTCGTGGTCCAGCTTTCTTGTTCTTTTTTGAACAGTATTTTTCAATGAGCGTTTCTATTGCTTGCTTGTCTTTGATGTTTGGCAACTGTTTTGTCAGACCATGGATGTCCGACATGACTTTGAGACAGACTTCGCAGTGTTTTGGTTCGTTCAAAGCTGAGATTTGTAGTGTCATTAAAGCAATAGATAGAAGGAACAACATTTTCTATATTTAGTTGTGAACCTTTTATAGAAAATTAGAGAAAAGTTTGAAAGCTTGCGACAAACTTGGTAGAGATACACATTGCTACTGAATATTTGAGAAAAAATTATAAAGGTATGTACTTGCTAAACAATTCTAATGTTGGTGAGTAGAATTTTACCAATACATTCTCCTCTGAAAAAATCATATTGACAAACCCTGGAGTTACACTAAAAAATTTCAATCCTTCTTGTGGATATTGTGCATAATATGTCGAAGAACCTGCGCCCGAAATAATTTGACGCACACCATTCCATTCCAAATATTGTAAATTGTGGTCGTGGCCGCTTATGATAGCCTTGACTTGATGCTTACGATACAAAGTAACAAGATCGTCTTGGTATTTACGGTTGACGTCGTGATGCCATCCTGCAGTCACGATTGGATGATGGCAAACGATCCATTTATATTTTCCAGCTTGTTCCAACAGACTATCTGCGTATTTCAGTTGGAACTCGTCGATGACTGTACTATCCAGCACCACAAATGTATGATTTTGAATGTTAAAACTGTATACTTTGTCTGGCATGTTCCAGTAGGGATTGACAATATCAAGTTGGGCTTGTATGTTTCCGTGATAATCGTGGTTTCCGAGCGCTACATACCATGGTTTCTCTGGCGAATATATGTCTAACCAAGATTCACGAATTTGTTCATCTTGATTGGTTTGTAATCCATCGGGATAAAAATTGTCACCCACAGAAATGACAGCGTCGTGTGGGACAGAACGCATTTTGTCGGCGATTGCGACCTGAGAAAACTGACCTCGACGACCCCAATCGCCAAGGACATGCACAGAAAAAGCCAAGGCATTACAAGGCAACATCAGTGAAATAAATGTTCTCATTTTTTTTAGATTCGTCCTAATATTTATACATCGTATAAATTAAAATACTTATTCAATTAAAGTAGAGCATAATTGGAAAGTCCTGTTAAATGAAAAATAGTTAACAAAAATGTTGTCCACCGCGTTTTTCCAATGGTTGGCAGGATTCTTTGCATTCATCGCTATGATGGCTCTCCCTCCGGTGATTATGGAGGGAGAGGCTGAATTCAAACGTATTTGTATTGCAATGCAATGTTGTTGGATTTTGTCCGGGATCTGCGTCGTGATTTCTTTCTATAGAGAGAAGCAATTGGGCGAACGGAAAATTGGACCGGTGACTGTTGTCTAAGAGTCAAAAAATGTTAGTATTTAAGTATTTAAGGTATCGATTAAATAATATAATGAGATTACTGGTCTTCTTTGTTTTGTTAGTGTCCAGTGTAGCTACGTGTCCAGCCGGAACAACGCCTGACGGTGATGGTTGTACCGGAAAATTATCGTCTGTACTTGCCAGTGGATCCTCGTCATGTGGTATTACCGATGGTTCTCTGGATATCTGGGTCAACACTGCTTTGGCCAGCAACGAAATCTATGATATGACATCCTCGAATTTGAATATTGCTGGCAAACTAACTGTCTCTGAGACCCTTCAAGTAGATGATGGTGATTTGCATATGAGCAAAGGGAACATCATTTTAGCATCAGGAGGCGGCGGATATATCGATGCGCAGGACGGTAGTGTGACGCATCGCATTTTTGGAGAACTAAGAATGCATGGTGCCAATGCAGTTTTGCGCGCTACTACAGGAGTAACGTTTAACGACGGTCTCCAAACAAAAGCTTTTAAAGAAGGCTCTGTCACTGGCACCGAGATTGCTTCAAATGCTGTTGGGAACGCACATATTGCAGCAAATGCCGTTGGAGCTTCGGAGATTGCTGCAAATGCCGTTGGATCTGACGAGATTGCAGCAAATGCCGTTGGGAACACACATATTGCTGCCAATATTGACGCAAGCAAAATTACTTCAGGCACCCTCAATATAAACAGAATTCCTAGCATTACTAGTGCAAAGCTATCCTACCAGAGTGGGATTTATTTCAACAATAATTTTAGAATTACACAGTGGAATTATGGTGATTCCGAATTCCCGTCTGGTCATTCGGGAATTGAGTTTTTCAAACATAGCAGTATGGGAAGAAGGTTAAAAATTATAGGGTTTGATAGTGTTCATATAGAAACTGCTCCGCTATACGCAAACGGTATTCTGGTCATAAGTGACCGTCGCATTAAAAAGAACATTGTGTCCATTCCAGACAACTTGGCCCTGGAAACATTCCGTGGTCTAGATGCCAAGTATTATAATTACATAGAAGGGCAGGGCAGATCCACCGAAAAGACGTTGGGATTCATTGCACAAGAAGTTGCGGAGGCGATTCCAGAGGCTGTCATCGTTGGCAATGGAACACTGCCTGACGGTACCAAAGTCGACGACTTCCATTATCTTAACAAAGACAAAGTCTTTACAGTGGCCTACGCGGCGCTGCAGGAAGTAGACAAAAATCAACAGAAACATGCTGCGACGATTGCCACACTGGAAAATACGATTGCTGCCCTCGAGGCCCGTCTTGCTGCCCTTGAGGCTAAATAACCATATTATTGGAATATTTTGTTGTTTGTAAACGATTGAATGGAGAAGTCGATGAAAAGTGATCTGGTTTCATTGCCGCCAGACTATAGCTTGAAATGAAACCGAGACTGACCAATACAGATCCCACACAAAACCCTTCTCTTTGTCGTATGTCCATTTCATTTCGAAGAAGAAGCTCTGATGTCCGTTTGGCGGCTTTTAGTATTTGTCCATCAAACCCTAACGGTCGAACATGTTTACAATGCCGAACAAAAACTTCGGCATGATGGCAAATCCATTCATTTATTGGACTAAGATGTCCGTCTGAAAATGCCATTAGACGATTGTTTTTAGAGACAATAATGGCCACATGAGACCAAGAGTCGTCGTTCATGATTTCTTCGAGGGGCGAAGCACGTACCAATAGAATATCAGCCGTGCAGAAAATGTGTTCATAATGAGTGTCCAGCAATGACTTGGACATTTCAGTAGGTTTGGACCAAAAAAAACCCATTCAGTTAGACTAGAATATTGTTTATATATTCGAAATGGCAACTAATCAAATATTCGGTTGATCGAAGTCGGTGTCAATGGGTATCAGGAAGAAGAATCTCAATGGCATTTTTTTTCAGACATGTCTCTAAATGTATATGTCCCATATCATTCTCTTCGACCATGTCCTTAATAACGATACTGTTGCTGTCAAAGACTATTTATCCAAACACTGTTCTCATGAACGTGCTCAACGAGTTTCAATTGTCTATGCAGCTGCTATAGGCAACGCAGATATGGTCGAAGCTATGTTGGAGCATGGTATGAATGTCAACACTTTTGATGTTTTGAATAAGTTTCGACGCAATTGGGAACCAAGAAAACTTAAGAAATTACAAGCATTAATCGAGAACGATATGAAGCCGTTTACTCGTGGTTGGGCACCTATACTCACACCTGCATGTGTGGCCGCATTTTATGGTCATAAAAACGTCTTAGCGGTCCTCTGTAAACATAACTTTGGAAGCATGTCGTTTAACCCTTACATGATTGTTAGTTCTACATTTATTGGAGATGGGAACCCGCCATGTTGGAATGCGGCTACATGTGCTCTATTTGGTCGACAGTGGGACATTGCAAATGTCCTTGTTTGTAGAGGGGTAGTTATGACCGATATGGAGGAACAATATCCCTTTTTCTTGGAATTTCGTACAAAGATTCCAAAAGATGCAGTAAATATAGTTTTTTCTTTTTTATAATAAGTGTCAAAAAAGGATTATGTCCACATGGTGTAACAAGTGTTATTCGATAAATATTTCTCTAAAGCTTTAGGACATTTCCGGCAAAAATATTGCCAAAGATTTCTCTAAAGCTTTAGGACATTTCTCTGGAATTTTTTGACGAATATTTCTCTAAAGCTTTAGGACATTTCCGGCAAAAAATATTGCCAAAGATTTCTCTAAAGCTTTAGGACATTTCTCTGGAATTTTTTGACGAATATTTCTCTAAAGCTTTAGGACATTTCTCTGGAATTTTTTGACGAATATTTCTCTAAAGCTTTAGGACATTTCCGGCAAAAAATATTGCCAAAGATTTCTCTAAAGCTTTAGGACATTTCTCTGGAATTTTTTGACGAATATTTCTCTAAAGCTTTAGGACATTTCTCTGGAATTTTTTGCCAAAGATTTCTCTAAAGCTTTAGGACATTTCTCTGGAATTTTTTGACGAATATTTCTCTAAAGCTTTAGGACATTTCTCTGGAATTTTTTGCCAAAGATTTCTCTAAAGCTTTAGGACATTTCTCTGGAATTTTTTGACGAATATTTCTCTAAAGCTTTAGGACATTTCTCTGGAATTTTTTGCCAA
>Ga0206125_10005164_pt1 | contig 11161 bp, 14 predicted proteins | sample Helgoland_Spring_4_FD_148598 | JGI IMG/M metagenome (GOLD analysis project Ga0206125, IMG submission 148598) | Pelagic subsurface seawater microbial communities from Kabeltonne, Helgoland, North Sea - Helgoland_Spring_Bloom_20160331_1 | ecosystem: Environmental > Aquatic > Marine > Epipelagic ...
GGTGTACCCCTGACCGCTATCTCCTGCATATTTAGGTAATGTGGTATAAAACTCTTTAATCTGCGCCATATGCTTTAGATGAAAACTGCCATTCTTCTCCATATACATCTTCGGACGCATACCAAGAACCCAATTAAATGGGTTTGTCAGAGAGCCTTCATGTAGAGCCTTCATCATTTTAAAGTCTACCATACATGAGTATGAGATGTTGGGAATATCAAATGGTGGTAAATTACAACAGACTTTCAAACCTTTCTGAGGTGTATACAAATTTGAAGCATGTCCATTTCCAATTACATGAGCAACTTTAGGCATTATTTCTTCTAACTCCTGATAGCCAACCTACTAATGAGTATCTAGTGCCCTTTTTAACGGGCGTAACTCTATGCTCTAAATCTGAATAGAACATAATCATATCTAGCGCATTCTCAAAATTATCTATATCAATATCTCTAAATTCAAATTCGCCGCCTTCATATTCATTACTACTATTTAACAAAACACTGAACGATAGAACTCTTTTATCTAAAGGATCGTTACTAAGGTCTGGAAATGTATCTTTGTGCCAATTATAAAAGCCTTCATATGATTCATCATATTCTGTTATTTGTAGTGCTAAATTAAATAAGTCAGGCTCATCAAAAATGTCTTCGGCAACTTCTAAAGAAAAGTTTTTTATTTTTTCATGTAAGTCAGAAAAATTGTTTTCATTCAAACATAATACTTTGCTTCTGCGAAATTTTAAAGCCTCTTTTTCTGGTAAACTATATCCAACAAGACCATCACCATTTTCATTTCTGAATTGATCAAAAAGATATTTTAGCTCTGAACCACTCAGAGACATTTTACATAGATGGTGTGTCTTCATTGCCAATAAGCCTCTTGATATGATCTTTGCCTTTAAACCCTGTCCAATGAATAATTTTTTTCTTTGAAGAGTCTTGCCCGTCAAGTAACTGGATACGGAGCCAATTATAAATGTTTGGCAAGTCTTCAATGTATACTCTTTTCTTTAGAGGATCATCCCGTAGCATTGCATGTAGAACTTCTTGATCGCCTACAGCAGGCGATACATTAATCTGGTCTCTCCATTCTTTGAGAATTCTCGGTGTACCCTCAAAAAGAACTACACCTGAATTGTGCCATGTCTCACCCCTTCGCTTTGTCCAAGGCAAGTCTTCTACCATACTTAATTTGCTTTCAACAGAGTATTCGAAAATATTACCAATAGGTCTGAGAATTTCACAGTCAGTGTCAATCCAACAAATCTTATTAGCCAACTTAGATGCTCTAATCATGGCTTCTGGTTTTAGAAACCAATTTTTAGTTTCGTGAGGTTGCATGTCTATAACATAATCAAAATGTGTATCTATATTTTCTCTCACTACTTTGCTTACTCCAAAGTTCGCAAAGATGACTGGAATATTTTTACTATTATGTTTTTTGTAATTCTTGAACCACCAATCTAACATCCATTCAGTGTTGGAATCACAGCCCGTCAGAAAAGCTTTATCGAACATTTACAATATCCATTTTACCTGTTTTAAGGTAAGAGTGTTTTGCTTGAATGCCGTCTTCTCTTTGAATAGTTGTAAAGGTATCTCTAGCTTGAACAGGCCAAGGATAATATTCAGTAAGTTCAAATGTATCTCTATGAAGAAAAATATCTGTTGGCTTTGCTAATCTTTTTGCCCGTAAAAGAAGTTGTTTAGCTCCCACTGGAGTAATGTAGTATCCATGAGCCCCAGGAAAGAAAGGTTTAGATACAAGTGGACCTTCGCCTAATTTGTTTGGTGTGGTAAACTCTCCGTATGATGGTTGACCTAAGTTTACAATATCACCTCTCAAGAAAGATGGAATGTCGTTAACGATAACAGCATCATGTTCAAGAATCAAGTAGTCTTGTTGACTTCGAAATGATTCTAACCAAAGTGAGTAATGAGAAGAGAATGCTGATAGTGCATTCTTATACCTTGACCATTTCTCTTTGAAAAATCTAAAATCAATTTGTTCATCATCTAGAAATTGATCCACAGTCTTAGGAGTTACTGCATTAAAGTGTTCAATGCGCACTCCGTATGCAGCACCAGATTGAATACAGCGCTTTGCTATCTTCACTGATTCTGGCATGTTCATAAGTGTAATTACTTTAGCAATCATAATTTAGCCTGTAGTTGTGGACTTTCTTTGCGCTACTGTAGTTATATAAGGGTAATATGACTTTAGTTGGCGAGGAAAGAATTGTTTACAAAGTAGAGCATCATTTGGCCATAGTCCAATTTTTCTCTGTAGTTCAGCAGCTTGTTTAGCAGCAGTAGGCGTAATCACATATGCGCTATTACCAGCAAGGCCGTCAGGGTTCTTTTCTAATTGCAGATTTACACCATCAATAAAGTTTACACCAAAATCCCATTTGATAATATTTTCATGATACTGATTACCTCGACGTGTAGCACCTCTTGGATCATTAATCATTACAATCTCACCGTCTTCAATCTGATTCCATACTTTAGATGGTCTGAACTTTCTGGTGAAAATTGTATCATGTTCAAGAATCATGATTGGTTCATTTTTCTCTACACACAAGTCCCACAACTTCAAATGTGATAAGGCACATGCCATAATTTTTCTATGATTTTCAGCACGATAGCCAACTAGCTTCATGCCATGCTCCTCTTTTGTCTCTCCTTGCATTGGGTAAGTATACTCCCAATCATACGTCTTGTCAGGAGTTTCTGCTTTAATCATTTCAATATGCAAGTCATCACTCATCTGCCTTGCTGTAGCTACAGTAGTCCTAGCGCTTGAGATGCTATATTGGTCATTAAAAAGTGCAATTACATATGCTTTCATCTCACATACCTTTCTATAGAAGCTCCGCCATAGACAGATATATGATCGTCTTTAGGCTCGCTTAATACTTGATACCAACCATACTCTGCTGGCAGAAGTTGTTTGTTTTTATACATATCAAAAACTCTATCGCTATCAAATCTACTTCTATGATGAATAATTAAATTATCGTTAAGCCACCATCCCCAGTCATTACTCACAGTAGCATCTTGCTTTTCTTTAGGGTAGATTTTAGGTATCTCATACATTTTATTTACATTACTATGTCTACTTCCTCTGATAGCAAATCCAACAGATGCTTTATTTTCATATGCATACTCAAGGTATTTCGTGAAGTCCACATTGCTTGATGTAAAAGTGTCCCATCTAGCTCTGACTATTAAATCATATTCTTCAGTTACTTGATGCGTTAGCTGGTGTGCATGTCCTACTATTTGCTTTGCAGCGTGTGCCAATTTAGCGTGCATACTTTTACCTGCTCGAAAATTTCTTTTGTACCCCACATATTTTGGATGAGATGATTCACTTTCACATTCTGTCCAAGGATTATAATGCATTTCAGGTTCATCAAAGTACGCACACTTTAAATCATCGCTCTGTTGACTTTTGAGACTTGACCATGTCGAGCAAAATACATTATTCCCAAAATGCTCTTTTGCAGAATCAATATTTCTCTCGATATTACCTCTAATAATACCAGAGAAGCATATAGCAATTTTCATAGACTGTCAACCTTACTCCACCACTCAGTCTTCTTCAAAGCCTCTAGTTCTTCTGGTGTTCCCATACCTAAGAACTTCTCAACTCGATATTCTCTTACATTACCCTCAAGATAATTATATACAGGCGCAAGGTAGAATTCACCGTTTGTACGATCATCAGCATCAAACATTCTCTGTGCCGCTTCAGCAAACTTTTTCTCGCTTGCAAAATGATAAACACCTACAGTAGCAATATTTGAAATCATTTTCTTTTCTGCCAATTCAGTGATATATCCACTTTCATCTACAGTGACATAACTATGAATTGGTTTATCATGGTCAGGAATAAATGTAAGAATAGTGCCTTCAGTATTATCCTGCTTAAAGAAGTCAGATTTATTCCATGACATTAACTGGTCACAGTTTGCAACTAAGAACCCATCATCACTCTCTGTGTCAATTGCTTCTAGTACAGTACAAGCAGCGCCTTCAGTAGTGGCATCTAGTACATGTACAGTAGCACTAGGAGAAGCATCTTTAATTAGCTCATCAATAGCATACTTGTCAATATGTTCACGACGAACAATAACATGAATATCTGTTCCATGTCCAATGTTTTCTAACACTCTGACGAACATAGGCTTACCTTGAATGTCAATTAGTGGCTTTGGTAAATCATATCCAGCATCAATAAATCTTTGACCGTTGCCAGCCATGGGTAAAATAATTTTCATTAATCTAAGCTCTTTCTCATTTCATATACTTTATCGTAAATACTTTCACCGGTGTGCAGCCAACCACCGATGTTAGCCATCCAATCATCACCAATTCGATCTTTGATTTCTAAAGCAAGCACTGGATTCATTCCACAGCTAAGTGCAGCAACTCTATCATTACTAGAACATAATGAGATTGCCTCTAATGTTTCATCTTCAGACTCGCCTTCTGGATAATATCCACCAAGCATACCGACGTGCATTGTGTCAATACCTGCCATAACACCAAGTTTAACCAGAACAGGCCATGAGATAGAAAATCTATTGTCCGGGTCAGTTAGAATACGAATACCAGAACGCTGATAGTGTGTGATAAGTCCTGCCTGATTACTTGCTGTATATGCACCTAGACCTGACCAAAAATTGATATGCACACAATCACCACCAAGACTTCTAACATCTTCTAAGTTTTGAACTAATTCATATGGATCAGCATTAACACAGTATGAATAGACAACTTTACTGTTTTTCTTTTCAATAAGAGAACTTACTGCCTGCACTCTTTGAGTCAAAGGTAAATAATCATTATTAGCCATAATCTCATCTTCTTTGATGAAATCAGTGCCGCCGTCAATCATTTGCTCTACAATAGAAAGAAGTTGTTGTTCTGTAAGACCTGACTTTGGTTTAACAATAGAACCGAAAAGTGGACGATTCTCTGCACCCACACGTTCTTTAAATGCTTTCATTCCAAGAACAGGAGCATTCATATAAGGTAAACCTTCAATATCAATGACACGACAGCGTTCTACAATTTCAATATCAGATTGTCCACCTTGAATAATACAAAGCAACTGAGAAATGTTTGGCCATGTAAATGCTTTGAGTGGGTAATCAATCTTTACGATATTACCTTCAATAGACTTTACAATAGCTTGCATTTCTTTGACATTAGCAGAAGTTTCAATTTCTGATCTAATATTTGGATTACCGATACTTTGGCCGATAGCAATATTATGTGCAGCAGCAGGAATATCCTTGCTGTGTACTTCATATGTCACTGTGTAATACATTTTAGACATCCCTACTATATTACGTTAGATGCGAATTGAGAATTGAGTTTGCCCATGCTTCTCTAGCTCAAGATTGTGTAAAGCGACAAATTCTTTTACAGCTTTAGTTACACCTGGTTTACCATATCTGGTTCCTGGCCATTTGTAATCATCACCTATAATCAATCCGCCTTTCTTTACAATATTTAGAGAATTACTTAAGTCTGACATTACACCCTCATATGCATGAGAACCATCAAGATAAATCCAGTCAAGATTTTTACCTTTGTAGCTACTAAAAAACTTATCAGAAGTCATTCTTTTAACAAAGACATTTTTGTAATCTAAGAATTTATTCAACACTCTTTGATAAACAGATTCATAATACTGCTGAAAACCTGCTTCAGTTTTAGAGCCTGTAATTTTTGAATACCTCTCTAGATACTCTTCCCACTCAAATTCAGTTGTGCCCTTATACGCTTCGACGCTCCATGGATCAACTAAGTATAATTTTTTAACGTCTTTGCTTGCGAAATTGATAGATGTATTACCTTCCCAAACACCAATTTCAGCACCTATTGTGTTTCTTTTAATTAAGTGTAAAATACTAGGAGAGTCTTTATTGACTGCGCTTCCCATCATAAGATTTATTCCTTGTTCCAATAGTTCTTTGTGGCGCCTGTATCAAAATCAAACCCCCAAAAATCAATGTCTTTTTTATACCAATCAGCAACAATTTGAATTGTCTCTGTAGTGTAGATATCTTTGTATGTTCCTTTATTTACACCTGTAACATTTCTAGGGCCTGTCATACTAGGAATATTAAAGTACTTACACAAGTCTTCATTTAATTTATCAAACCGCATCATGTCACAACGCAGATTGCCTTTCTCATCTGAGACATGATCAAATGCAGGATACCATCCACGAATAGCCCTATGCCACATGTATGGCTTATCTGCCCATTCAAATCGTTCTTCTAAAAAATGCTCAAATGAGTCAATTTTATGTTTACCGACAGGTTCTTTCTTTTCAACTTCAATTACTTTTTTAGCAAAGAAATATCTCGATACTACACGATCCCATGGATTACGAATGACCGCAAAACAATCATGATACAGAGTATATTGTTTAGATAAATCTCTCCATCTTGCATGTTCAAAGCCATGATGATCGCCATTAGCGTTCATAGTGTTTAAGACTGCTTGAGAGTACTCTTCGCTCTTATGAACTTTAGGAGTTGCTAGAATAATTTTACCTCTTAGAGCATCACTACGTCGAATAGTTAGTCCAGCATTCTTAGGAATATGAATAAACAGTTTAGGACTAAACATATCAAATCTGCTCCATAAGTTGTTTAACATTCTCGCCACGATCAGGCAGCTTATCTTTCAGAAAGAAGTGTACAAAATGACACTCTGAAATTTTAGGGTTAGCTGTAAACAGTCCATTCCATTTCCAGTGCATGTGTTTAACAGGTACGTTACGGGACTTCATGAAGTAGTTTAATAGAGTCTGATCTGTTGACCATTTCCATGCACCAACACCATCCACAAACGGCTCAAACTCTACCTTAGCCATCCAATCTTTTGCAGGCATGTTGATATACTCGTAAAAAGATTGATTCAGCAGCATAAGTCCCATGTTATAAAACTCATAGCCTAACTTATTTGGTTTAAAGTCTAATCCACGTTTACCATGCAAATTATGATACTGCATGTTTGAGTAGTTACGAATCTTTGCAGCATACTGCTTGTTGATCGTCATCTCACGTTCACAGACTGCGCCAAATGGCTTATCAGTGCCAAAGTCATCAAAGATATTAGGAGCATCTGGTCTAATGTAAATGTCAGAATCTACGATGGCAATCTGATCATACTCAGGCAGTAGATCAAAAGCATTCTCTTTCTCAAAGATAGGCAAGTAACCTAAACGAGATGCGCCTTCACTTCGATTAGAGGTAAAAGGATTAGGATTGATGCGCAGTTTAGGCTCAGTCAATACCTGGTGTTCAATATCATGCTTAGAGCAATACTCAGATACGGATTGAATACAATGCTTGTAGAGTTTTGATGGTTTACCTACTGAAACCTGATATATGAGTCTTTTCATTTTAAACGGTGTCCAATGTTAATATCTCTTACAGCTTCAATCAAGCGCAGCTTTCCTTCATGACGCTCTGCAAAGTTTACAAACTCTGAAGTGTCTTTAGGCAGACAATGCCCACCCCAACCAAATCTACCATCATAACCAGGCACTTCATTATGTGAATGACCAATACGGTCATCAATACCAAGAGCATAGACAGTAGAGTCATAGTCAAGTTCTGGATGTGCTTTCTGCATCAGGTTATAAAGATCATTAAAGAAAGTTACACGCATAGCAAGAAAAGAGTTTTCTGCATACTTGACATAACCTGCTTCTACAATATCAAGAAACGCTTCTTCTGTAATGTCGATACAATCAGCAAACACATTTGCCCAGCCTTCTGCTTGACTAGGTTCACCACCAATAATCATTTTAGTCTCAGCAAGAAAGTCTTCTACAGAACTACGTCCACGCAGAAACTCTGGCGAGAAACAAACATTAGGATAGTTTTCTTTGAAGAATTGCAGTGTATCAATATCAGTAGTAGACTTGATTAGAATTGGTATGTCTTTACCAATAGCTTCTACAGTTTCAAGTACAAGAGAAGCATCACAATCTCCATTCGCACGTTCTGGTGTTGGCACACAGACTACAGCAGCATCACATGACTCCATGACTTCGATCAATGGAGTGCTATACTCTTCATAAGCAGGGTCTACAATATCATAATCAACTTTATCAGATTGATCAAATGCAGCGACCATTGCTTTACCAACAAAGCCATATCCAACTACACAAACTTTCATACTATTCTCCAAAAAAATTCTCATAAAAATCTCTGAACACAGAAACTTTCTGTTTTGCTATTTGTACATTCTGATCTATATATCTTTTATCCTTAAACATGTCAACAGAAACTTTTGTTAAAAGATGATCATAGTTTAATGCTGCTGAAATCTTAAATTTAGTCATGATAGTTGGCGTACTTAAACATATACTAAGTGATTGGCATACTCCAACAAAGCCAAATGCAAATTCACATGTTGCTAAATGATAATATATTTCTCTAACAGGAGTTCTATATTCAACCTCTTGGACGTAGTATCCTAAACTTTGTAAATTTTTTTTAATTGATTCATATTCTTTGTAAGTGTAAAGATTATCATTATTTCGCCCTTTTTCATACCAAGCAACTTCACTTGGACTGCCTATCATTTTGTGTACAAATGTTGGTTTCCAGAAAGTCACTTTATTTTTAACTCTTTTTAGATTATTTTTTAAAGGCCAAAGAAACGTTCTTTTATCTGCTTTTGAATGTGCATCATATTCAAAACCTAAAATATTTTTTCTGATTTTTTTGCACTTTTTTTCAAACGCAAGTTTTTGCATTTGGTATTCATTCCAATTATCTGTGAATCTATGATTAAATTTAAGATCAACGTTAGCTTTAAATTCCATCATTGAATGTAAATAATTAAATTTTTCTAAAAAAGATTCGGGCTCGTCCCAGTTATTAAAATAAAAATTATCATCTACAAAATGTTTTGACCATAAAACATCAACTTCTAAGTCCATCTCATTGTATCTTGACATGTAATAAGAGTATGAGAGTGCGTTTATCAGTTGATAGTAGCTTGCTTCATGTAGTGCAACTTCAATTTTATTTGAATTTTCGATAATCATTTAAATCAAAGTCCGTTCCATGCATTTTATACAAGTCTCTTTCATGATTTGTGTAAACAAGTACTTCTGGGTCATCAATCAGAAAATCGCAACCTTTACAAAAATCAGGATAATTTCCTGTAGTGTGCTGCTTTCTCAATAGCTCATATGCATGTCCATTCCAGATTTCTTCTGCTGTATTATCTGATATATGCCCAAGAATGGCATCATCATCTCTACCGAGAACCTGACAACAAGGATGTACAGCGCCCCATTTACCTTCTGCGCCCCCTGCTCGAATAACTAAGTCTGGTGAAAATGGTCTACCACAAGTCTTGACCTTACCCTCTCGGCCATATTCAGGCTTATATACACCTGACCAATTATGCATCTTCCATATTTCAGTCTTTACACCAGCATTTTCAACGATCTTGCGGTACTGCTCTACTTCATAGTCAATATTATCATTATCCATGACAAGATGATATGTAGACACAACACAATCTGAATCTGAGTCTTCTACATATCTCTGCATAGCTTCAAGGTTATTAATGACTTTTGTAAACTCTTTTGAGTTCATCCATGCCCAGTATGTATCTACATTATATCCAATGATAGAGAAGCGAAAGAAGTCTGCGCCAGCATCTACAACTCGCTTCATATAATCACCGTGCATACGATTGCCATTAGAAAACATGAAAGCTTTTGCTCCATGCTTTTTTACAACTCTTACATATTCGTCAAGATTAGAGTTCAGTGTAGGTTCACCACTACCTTCAAGATTAACAACCCGCAGACCATGATTAACCAACTGATCTACTGTCTCTTCAAAACGATTGAGAGACATCTTCTTCAACCAGTTTTTACCTCTGCCCTCTGGTCTAGATTGTGGACACATCTGACATGAATAATTACAGCCACCATTAATTTCAATGACAGCACGATCAATGTACATTTTTAAGTCTCCTTAGACTCTTCGCTTCTTGTATTAATGAATCAAAATACTTATCGTTCAACAAATCATTAAAATTTTTTAGGCATAATAATTCATATGGATTTCTATTTCGAAGATATCCCTCAGGATAGTATTTCGTGTTTAATATGGATATAATAGACTTATTAAGAACAGTCGCTATGTTATGATACATTCCTGCATATGAAAATACAAATTCACATGTTGAGAGATGATAGTACACTTCCCTAATAGGAGTTCTATAGTCAAGCTGCACAACATCAAATCTACTTTTTAAATAACCTAAAATTTGATACCACTGATCTTGAGAGTAAGTGTCTATTTTTGCAGCTCTTTGAAACTCGCTTTGAGGTTTTCCATATCTAAAAGAGATTGTATCCATATCAAACATCCAAAAGCACACTTTATTCTTTTTTTGTTTTAGATCATTTCTAAAGATATCTACGGTAGGAATATCAAAAAAAGTTATATCTTTTATTTTCTTATCCCACACAAATTTTTTATCTATTACTTCATGCTCAACATTAATATCACAATCAACATCCAATTTTGAAAAGAGAAAGTTGGCCTTTTCTTCCCAAGATTCCACATCTTCAAAGTGTGAATAGTTATCAATAGATCGTTTTTCCCAAGAAATTTTTACATTTAAAATATCGGGGGAGTGTAGAAAGTTATATTTGAAGGCTGTTAATACAGACTTTCTAATAAGATTGCCCATTAACAGCCTTCCTGGTAGATTAATACTATCTACCAGCTTTATATTGTGCAATGACATCCTTCAGCCGATCAGTCCAGTTGTCACGATACTCAATAAACACCTGCGGCTCATAGTGATCTACAGCCATAATAGTAACAAGCTGATTGATAGGTGTACCTGTACGCTCTTCCCACATCATTGCATATGCAGACTCTTGAATAAAGTAATTTGTGATCTTGTCTTTAGTCTTGTGTCGTTTTGATGTTTTGAAATCAATTACAGAAAGCTGTCCATCAAATTCAGCAATGCAATCAACTCGACCAGCGACACCAAGGCTATGACTATAAAGAGGTACTTCTTGCGCATAGATTTTTCCAATACGACTATCAAGAATAGGTTGAACGTCCTTGAAAGAATTT
>Ga0206125_10005167_pt1 | contig 11156 bp, 8 predicted proteins | sample Helgoland_Spring_4_FD_148598 | JGI IMG/M metagenome (GOLD analysis project Ga0206125, IMG submission 148598) | Pelagic subsurface seawater microbial communities from Kabeltonne, Helgoland, North Sea - Helgoland_Spring_Bloom_20160331_1 | ecosystem: Environmental > Aquatic > Marine > Epipelagic ...
CTTGAGCTGTACTCAAACAAAGCGCCAATCAGCGTCGATAATTTTATTAAAAATACCAACAACTACCATTACGACGGCCTGATATTTCACCGGGTGATCAAGGGTTTTATGATCCAGTCTGGCGGCCATACTTTTGATATGAGTTTCCGCGAACCCGGCCGCGAGCCGATTGTTAATGAATCCCATAATGGTTTGAGTAATACCCGTGGCAGCATTGCTATGGCGCGTATTGCTGATCCTAATAGCGCCAAGGCGCAGTTTTTTATCAACCATAAAACCAATAGACGCCTCGACGCCACGGCTACAAGACCGGGCTATACGGTTTTCGGCGGAGTTATTTCAGGCATTGACGTTGTCGATGCTATAGCTGCTGTCGAGGTGCGTTCGATGGGAATGTATCAGGATGTTCCGGTAGTGCCGATACGTATTCTTAAAGCGCGCCTGCTAAATCCAAAAGCATGGAGCGCACTGCCAGAGCCTAAACCAAAAACTATTGAACCGGCCTATGAAATGCCGGTTCCTCTAAATAGATAATGACTATGACTGCACTCAGTATTAATCTCAATAAGGTCGCCCTGATCCGCAATTCTCGTGAGGGTAATTATCCGGATGTTGTCGAGCATGCCAAGGTCTGTATTGCCAACGGTGCCGATGGTATTACTGTGCATCCGCGTCCCGATCAACGGCATATTCGCCCGGATGATGTGCGTCGGTTGGCCGCACTGGTTAAACCCCTGGAATCTGTTGAGTTTAATATTGAAGGTAATCCCTTTGCACCGGCAGTGGGCAGCTATCCGGGTTTTATTGAGTTAGTGGAAGAGACCAATCCCGACCAGTGCACCCTGGTGCCAGATGGCGATGATCAGCTGACCTCTGACCACGGTTTTGATCTGCACAGTTCAGGGGAGCAGTTAAAGCCGATTATTGAGCATCTCCACAGTCTGGGAATGCGCGTTAGCCTGTTTATGGACCCCGATCTCGAGCAGATTAAGCTGGCCAAACAGGTCGGTGCGGATCGTATTGAGCTCTATACTGGCCCCTATGCTGCGGCCTGGAGCAGTGATAACTTGGCGTCGATTTTTCAGGACCATTTTGCCGCCGCTGAACTGGCGACCCAACTGGGAATGGGTGTCAATGCGGGCCATGATCTCAATCTGGATAACCTGGCCAAATTTGCCAGCATTCCCAGTCTGCTGGAAGTTTCTATTGGTCATGCCTTTACCGTCGATTCGCTGGCGATGGGCATGCCAAAGGCTGTGCAAGCTTATAAGGCACTGCTCAGCGAGTAACGTCACAACCCCTGGCGCAATTGCCAACCCAAACCACATAAGCAGCGGATGAAAAATGACCAACACAACTGACAGCCAGGAATACTTGGCCAAGAAATCATTTTTCAATCGTCTAATCACCGTCTATGGACGCAAGCCGGTACTGGAAATACTCTCTGATAGCAGTCTACAAATTTTTCGCCTACATCTTGCCGAGTCGAATCGTGGCGGCGGTATAGTCGAGCAGATTAAAACTCTGGCAAGCCAGCGCAATATTGAAATCTGTTATCACAGCCGTGAGCAGCTGGCGCGTATTTCACGCAATAGCAAACAGGATCAGGGCGTTGCCTGCGATATTCACTGTCAGGGCTATGAGCCCTATGAGCAGGCTCTAGAACAGCTGCCCGAGGCATCACAGCGGCCCTTGATTGCGCTGGATGGCATTACCAATCCGCAGAATCTGGGGATGATTATCCGCAGTGTTACCGCCAGCCCCGCCCATGGTTTGCTGCTGCCGAGTAAAGGCTGCGCGGATATTGGCCCACTGGTGATCAAGGCCAGTGCCGGTACAGTGTTTAAGGGTAATATTCTGCGCTGCGATTCTCTCGCTCGCACACTAAAAGAGTTTAAACAGAAAGGCTTTGAAATCTGCACCCTCTCCTCCCATCAGGCGACCCCTCTTGGGGAGTTTAAGCCGAGGGCACCGATTATCTATGTCTTAGGTAATGAGACTGAGGGAGTTAGCAAAGAGATTGCTGCGCTTAGTGATCACCGGGTGGGGATTCCTATGGCCAATGGTGTGGAGTCGCTAAATGTGGCGATCACTGCGGCTTTAATTGCTTTTAAAAGCCTTTAGCCGCTCTAATTATTAGTCGCCTTTAAAGCCCATAGTGGCGACATTGTCGCAATCACTGAGACGACCAGTGTCAGCCCGGCAATAACCGTAAAGGTCTGCGCTAATCCCACTTGTTCTATGGCTACACCACAGGCCCAGGCACCCAGAGGCGCTCCAGCAAACAGACAGAGCTGATAGACCGATGCCGCTCGCGAGCGATGGGAGTGGGGAACCTGATTGTGGAGAATGGTGCGCCCCAAGGTCATCGACATTCCCGAAAAGGCACCCCAGGCAAAAATCACCGGAAAGAGTATCCAGAAGTTGGGCATCAGGGCGACCGCCGCGAGCAGTCCTCCGCGGCCGAGAAAGCTGATTATCATTAGGCGACCCGGTCGCTTAAAGGCATGTTTCTGGCGACTGACCACTAAGTTTGCCAGCACAATACCCATGGTGAAGGTTACCTGTAATATCGCATAGAGCCCCGCACCACCCTGATAGGCCTCTCTGGCCAAAAGTGGCATACCTACCAGATAGACACCGAAGGCGAGAAAGCCTGTGGCGGTGACCAGCAGCAGTAAATGCAGCAGCGATTTGTCGGTTAGAAACAGGGCAAAGCCGGCGCGCAGTTCCTGTAATGTTTCGCGCTTTGGCTCTTCTGTCTCGGCTTGAGGGTCGGCAATATCCGTTTCTATCACTCGTTGTGGATGGCTGCGCTTAATCAGTATTGAACTGAGAGCAAACATTAGCATCTGCACAATAAGCAATGTGGTCAGACCTATAGTATCCAGCTGGCCTGCGATAACAAAACCAATGCCCTGAGCGATAAACTGCACCATTACTACCTTGGCTACGGCCTGATGCATAAGGTCTTGGGAGGCATAGCCAAGCAGGCTTTCCCGAGCCGGCTGGACAAATGCCGAGATGCTTCCAAAGACCATGCCAAACATCAGCAATAGCGAAAAGGTCAGCTCGCCAGATAGGGCGGCACCAATCAGAATGGCAATAGGCAGACTGTAGAGAAGGTAGAGTAGCGACAGCCAGGAGCCGCGATGACGGCGATCTGAGATAACCCCGCCGGGCAAAATAAACAGTAGATTGGGTAACAGTACTGCGAGCTGGGCGAGACCCAGTTGGCTGGGTGACAGCTCGAGCACGCCGACTACCAGCCAGGGATAGAGAACCGTGTGAAGGCCCATGGCCAGATTGCTAGTGCCAATGGTTGCCAGAAAGTGGCGAAAATGAAATTCCTGTGCTGCCACCTATTTGCGCCACTTACGTATAACAGATTTCAGCCAGACCAGACTGGCGGCAGCGGCAATAATAATTCCCAGAACCAGCAGTGCGGTCAGCAGGTTGCTCAGCAGTGAGCTGACCGAGACATTATAGAGTTTGACCGCCATCAGCAAAAAGGCGGCACAGCCGAACATGGAAGCGAGCCATGCAGAGCGCTGCCTGATGGCTTTTTTTGTAGCGGCCTTTTTCAACGGGTGATTCCTCTATTAACTTATTCATATAGGCTATTAGCCAGCGTCTTTTACCCATTCACAGCGGATCTGTATATCCGACTGGTCGGGTTCGTGGGCGGCACCATCGGTGGCAAAAACGAAGGAGTGCAGTCCGGACATCTCTGTCTCCAGATGCACAGTCGCGCTGACCCAGTACATTTTACGCAGCAGTGACTCAAACTGTTCAAGCCAATAGTTCCACTCGTGCTCTACACCCTGATAGGAAGCGCCAAAGTGCATCACTTCGGTCATCAGGCTGGCATCGGTTACCTGCTGTTCCGGCACTGAGAACATTTCCCGGTTGACCAGGCTCCAGGACTCTGCGGAGGGCAGCTTCTCCATGGCATCGCGGTTGTGGCGCCGGTGGTAGGCGACCTCTTCGGCGGCAATATTTTTAATGCAGCCGTAGACTACGGATTCACTGCGAACATCAGTATTCATTGTCTTCTCCCTGTCAGTCTAAAATCCTTTAATAAGCTTATTTGAGCCTATTCTATAAATCCGCTAAAAACCCCACAAATTGCGCTTCATCCATCACTGGAATATCCAGGCTCTGGGCTTTATTTAATTTTGATCCTGCACCTGGGCCTGCGACCAGCTGTGTGGTTTTGGCGGAGACACTGCCGGCTACCTTGGCACCCAGGTCCTGGAGTCTATCTTTGGCCTCGGCGCGGCTCATTATTTCCATCGCGCCGGTCAGCACCCAGGTCTGGCCTTTTAGCGGCTGCGAGTCCTGAGCGGTTATATCTATATCGTCCCAACGGACGCCAAATTCACGCAATGCGCTAATAATAGACAAGTTGTCGGGGTTGCGGAAAAAATCACGAATATAATAGGCGACCACCGGGCCGACATCGTCAACTTCCAGCAGGGCCTCTTGATCAGCATCGATTATTGCTTCGAGGCTGCCAAAATTTTTCGCCAATGTCTGGCCAGTCGCCTCCCCTACTTCGCGGATACCCAACGAGAATAGGAATTTTGCCAGAGTCGTTTGCTTGCTGTTCTCAATTGATTCAATCAGGTTGGCAGCAGATTTTTCACCCATGCGTTCAAGGCCGGCAATTTTATCCATACCCAGCTCATAGAGGTCGGCGACCGAATAAATCAGACCCTGGTCGACAAGCAAGTCGACCAGCTTATCGCCGAGACCATCTATATCCATGGCTTTGCGCGAGGCGTAATGTTTGATGGCCTGCTTGCTTTGGGCGGCACAAAACAGTCCGCCGGAACAGCGTGCTACGGCTTCGCCCTCAACTCGCCTTACCGGTGACTGGCAGACCGGACAGTTATCCGGAAAGACAATCGGACTGGCATCGGCGGGACGCTTTTCCAAAACCACTTTGGCGACCTGGGGAATCACATCCCCAGCACGACGAATAATCACTGTGTCGCCTACACGAACACCCAGACGTTCAATTTCATCACCATTGTGCAATGTGGCATTACTCACTGTGACACCGCCGACAAAGACTGGCTTAAGTTTTGCCACCGGGGTGATAGCACCGGTTCTACCCACTTGGAATTCGACAGCTTCTAAGAGGGTCATCTCTTCCTGAGCGGGGAATTTTCGCGCTATAGCCCAGCGCGGGGCCTTGGCGACAAAGCCGAGGCGCTGTTGCAGTTGCAGGTCATTGACCTTGTAGACAATACCGTCGATATCGTAGGGCAACTGGTCGCGGCGCTCTTGCATCTGGTCGTAGTAGTTTTCGCAGGCGGCTATACCCTGCACAGTTTCGACATAGCGGTTGATCTTAAAACCCCATTCACCCAGTGCTTCAAGCATATGCACATGGCTGTCCGGTGTTGCGCCGCCCTGAAACTGTCCGACGCTGTAGGCACACATTTCCAGTGGTCGGCTGGCGGTTATTTTTGAATCCAGCTGACGCAGGCTGCCGGCGGCGGCATTGCGCGGATTGACAAAAGCTTTGTCTCCGGCGGCTATGGCGCTGGCGTTGATCTTGTCGAAGCCGGCGCGGGGCAGATAGATCTCGCCGCGCACTTCGAGTAATTCTGGAATACCCTGCCCACTGAGTCTCAGGGGAATACTGTTGATGGTGCGTACATTGGCAGTGATATCTTCGCCGACTTTGCCATCACCGCGGGTGGCACCGCGAACGAGCAAGCCATTTTCGTAAAGCAGACTAACGGCGACGCCATCTAGTTTTGGCTCGCAGGCATATTCAATCTGCTGGTCTTCAGCGAGGTTGAGGCGATCTTTAATACGCTTATCAAAAGCTTCTAACTCTTCTTCATTAAAGGCATTTTCGAGGGATAACATGGCCACGGCATGAGTGACCTGAGTAAAGGATTGCAGGGCTTGACCACCGACGCGCTGACTGGGTGAATCATCGCTGACTAATTGCGGAAACTGTTGCTCAATCTCCTGCAGTCGACGCATAAGGCGATCGTATTCACTGTCGGGAACAGTCGGGTCGTCTTGAACATAGTAGCGGTGATTGTGCTGATTTAACTCGTCCTTGAGCTGTTCATACTCTGTGAGAACCTGCTCGGGATTTTCTGCCATTTAGAAAAGACCTTTTAAGTCAGTGGTCCTGAGCGCGTCGAATAGAGATATCCTTAGCGCGCTGTCGGTAATGATCAATTGTCTGACGAGTCATGGAGCTGCGGGTTTCGTCGAGAACACTTAAGTCCAGGGCCTCAACCAGTGTATCCACTGATTCAACCATCAGGTTGAAAGCGGCAACCGGGTCTTCGAGATCATCCAGTGCCATAAACAATGTCACACCAGGCGTGGTCATTTCGTCGATGGTATTTAGATCAAAGGTGCCAGGGTTGACCAGATTGGCCATGCTGAACAGCACTTCGCCAGAGCCATCTTCATCGAGATGACGTTGGAATATTTTTAACTCGCCGTAGCGAAAGCCGACTTTTAAGGCAGCTTCCTGAAGATCACGACCGCTGAGCTTCTCGCCTTTGGGGGCCATTAGATGCATCACCAGTATCTGCTGCTGCATGGTCTGGTTATTGGGGCGCTCGGGCTGCTTTTCCGGGGTTTCTGTAGATTCGGGAGTGTCGTTTAAATCAAACTGTTCCTGACGTGGCTGGTTAAGACCAAAGTCCGGTTTATTATCGAGGGCGCGACGCAGGTTTTCTTCGACCTGCTGAATATCCTCTTCATCTCTGATACCGACCACTCGGCCACCACCGGAGGGGAATTGGCTGGCATTAAAAAGATCATCATCGTCCTCTTCGCCATCGGCTTTTGAAGATTTCTGCAGCTCGCGTGAGGACATATGCAGATTGTCATATCGATGATGTTTAATACGCCGCGCACCATCCAGTATGACTGCCAGAAAAACCAGCGAGCCTACAGCGATTAAAACTTCTCTTGGGCCAATTAAATCCATAAAGGCTAAATACTCAGCTATCTATCACTTTTATTATTATCGAGACTGGCTACTGCCAAACTCACCTTATCTTTTCTTCCCTGCAACTACTTTTTTAATATTGATACTAAATTCTTATTAGGCATCCGCCAGCTCTGCGGCCTGATTGACATCGACAGTTACCAGTCGCGATACGCCCGGCTCGTGCATGGTCACACCCATCAACTGATTGGCGACTTCCATAGAGATCTTATTGTGGGTAATAAAGATAAACTGCACATGCTCAGACATCTCTTTAACCATATTGGCGTAGCGACCCACATTGGCATCATCCAGTGGCGCATCGACCTCGTCGAGCATACAGAATGGTGCTGGGTTTAGCCTAAATATAGCAAATACCATGGCGATCGCTGTCAGGGCTTTTTCACCACCGGAGAGCAACTGGATAGAGGCGTTCTTTTTGCCCGGTGGTCTGGCCATCAGGGTGACACCAGTATCAAGCAGATCGTCGCCGGTCATTTCCAGATAGGCGTGGCCACCGCCAAAGAGTTTCGGGAACAGTTCCTGAATATGCTTGTTAACCAGCTCAAAGGTTTCTTTAAAGCGCGTACGCGTCTCGCGATCAATCTTTTGGATGGCGGTCTTCAAGGTGTTCAGTGCTTCTTCAAGCTCTGCATTCTGTGCGTCCAGATAGTCTTTGCGCTCAGATTCAATTTTGTATTCGTCGATAGCGGCGAGGTTAATCGGCCCGAGTCGCTGGATGCGATTGGCGATCAACTGCAGCTGCTCTTCCCAGTCGACCATCTCGGCATCTTCGGCAAGGTTTTCCAGCAGAGTTTCAAGGTCGCCCTGCTTTTCAGCAATCTGCTCTTCGATAGTGCGACTGAGGGTGCTGATCTCTTGGGCGGAAATACGCTGCTTTTCCAACTTGCCGCGCACCACCTGAAGCTGATTTTCCAGTTCGCCGCGGAGTTTTTCCTGCTCGCGCATCTGATGATCCACTGACTCAAGTGCGGTTCTGGCTTCACCGAGCTCGGTATCTATTGCCAGTCGCAACTCGAGCTTTTCTTCCAGCTCAACTTTGTACTTGTCGGTGGGGTCATCTTTGATATTAAAGGCTTCGCGCAGCTGTGCACGACGTTCCTGAAGTCTGGCTACCTGGACTTTAAGGCGCTCGATACCTTCAAGAATAGAGGTTAACTGGGTGGTCAACGAGCCTTCGCGAACGGCAAGATCATGGCGCTTATCGCGATCCTGGCGAGCGGTTTGACTGCTGCTGTCCAGCTGTTGACGCAGTTGATCGCGCTGGGCGACTAACTCTTCGCGCTGCTGGGTATCGGCATCCATCTTTTCAATCGCCTGCTGGAGTACCTGGCGGGCGGTGGCAAGATTTTCCTGTTCGCTGCTCTGCTGCTGCTGAACGTCAGTAAGATCTTTCTCGGCGCGTTCTTTACGCGCTTTAAGCTGTTCAATCTGGACCTGAAAACCACTTAGCTTGGAGCGCAGATCAGCGTAGCTGCTCTGTTGCTGTGCAACACTGGCGGCGATTTCCTGCCGACGGGTTTCAAGTGCCTGCAGTTGGTTTTCATTGCTTTGGCGCTGGGTTTCCAGCTCGGCAACCTGAGTTTCAACTTCTTGCTTCTGATCGCCAATAGTGGCCAGTTCCTGCTTGCGCTTAAGGACACCGGCGGTGGCATCTTTGTCACGTGCAACGCGCAACCAGTTACTACCTAACCAGATACCATCGCGGGTAACTACTGACTCAATAGCTGACAGGGATGGCTGAAGGGCCAGTGCGTCAGAGAGGCTCTCTGCAGCATAAATATTATTGATCAAGCCACGGGCTGCATCGCCAGAGACCAACTCGCTAAGCAGTTGCGCTTTATTACCAGCAGCCTGAGCTTCGCTACCAGCTTTACCAACTAATAGAAGCTCGCCTTTTTTGAAGTCATCAAGTAGACCAATATTGGCCGCGATATCATCGACGGCAACAGCTTGCAGATAGCTGCCCAAGACAGTTTCTGCAGCAACTTCCCAGCCTTCATCTGGTTTGACCGAGTCGGCAAGGCGGGCGTTGGCGCCAAGACCTTTGGACTCGAGCCACTGTTTCTCAGCATCATCACCCATGGCTGCCTGTTGCAGTGCTTCCAGAGAGGCCCTGCGGCCTTCAAGGGTCTGCTGACGGCTGCGTGCCTGATCCAGTGCTGCGCTAAGCTCTTTTTCACTGCTGCGCGCCGCTTCAATTTCTTGGCTGTTTTCCTGACGCTGTGCCTCGATAGATTTGCGCGCTACTTCTGCATCATTGAGCTGATCCTGAATGGCGGCCATCTCTTCTTCGGCCGGGCTGGCCTGAAAACTACTCGCTTCAGTGGACAGGTTTTCGTGACGCTCACTGAGTCGGCGCAGCAATTGCTCGAGATGCTGAATGCGCGACTGCTGAACTTCGGCCTGTTGGCGCGGTGCCGCTGACTGCTGGTTAAACTCGTCCCAGGTCTGCTGCCACTGGCTCATCGCCTCTTCGGCAGACTGCAGTGCCTGAGTGGAAATCCCTTCGGCTTCACGGGCTTTTTCCAATGCCGGTGCCAGTTCATCGAACTCGGCTTGCCAGCCAGCAGCTTTTTCAATATCGGTATTTAGATGCTGTTCAGATTCGGTAAAGTTGCGCTCGGTCTGCTCGAGGTCTTTATGCAGTTCCGAGGCGCGCTGTTGGGCGTGCTCGATTGCCTGCTCAATACGCGCTACATCACCACCCACTTTGTAGAAGCGCGCCTGCACTTCATTAAAGGCATCACCGAGATCGGTTGACTGGGTACGCAGCTTTTCAATCGCAGTATCGCAAGCGCTGCGCTGGGTAAGAACTTTTTCCTGGTCAATTTCCAGTTCGCCAATCAGCTGTTTTTGCACAGAGGCGGACTGGTCGTAACCGCGCCACTTTAAGGCCAGTAATTCAGAGGAGAATTGACGCTCTTCTTTTTTGTATTCGGAGTATTTTTCTGCAGATTTTGCCTGGCGCTCAAGGCGGCCGAGCTGGCGACCGAGCTCATCGCGAATATCGGTGAGACGCTCGAGGTTTTCCATGGTGCGGCGCATGCGGTTTTCAGTTTCGCGGCGGCGCTCTTTGTATTTTGAGATGCCGGCGGCTTCTTCAATATAGATACGCAGTTCATCGGGACGCGCTTCAATCAGCCGCGAGATCATGCCCTGCTCGATAATCGCATAGCTGCGCGGTCCTAGGCCGGTGCCGAGGAAGATATCGGTAATATCGCGACGCCGACATTTGCTGCCGTTCAGGTAGTAGTTGGACTGCCCGTCTCGGGTAACTTTGCGCTTGATACCAATTTCAGAATAGGAGGCGTATTCGCCGACAATCCTGCCTTCGGAGTTATCAAAGATCAGCTCAATAGATGCCTGACCCACTGGCTTGCGACCACCGGAGCCGTTAAAGATAACGTCTGACATGGACTCGCCACGCAGGTTTTTCGCGGAGCTTTCACCCATAACCCAGCGCACGGCGTCGATAATATTCGACTTGCCGCAGCCATTGGGGCCCACGACTGCTGCGAGGTTACTTGGGAAGTTGACTGTTGTCGGATCAACGAAGGATTTGAATCCAGCCAGTTTTATCGATTTAAGCCGCATAGGTAGTCTTTCTATTTATAGTTGGTCCAGCCCATTGGACTAATGGTTTTGGACGCATTGCTACGGGCCAGTGTCGACCGCGATTCCTAACCGCTTATTCTACACATTCCGGCGCTGACACAAAATAGAAATAACAACTGATTGGAGCTTCTAGAGGTTTTAGGAAGTTCTAGCTATTGATAACCATATTATCGCGGTGAATCAGCTCATCATCTTCGAGATAACCGAGTATATCGGCGATGGCTTCTGTGCCCTGACCCTTGATACGAACTGCTTCATCGGAGCTGTAGTTAACCAGACCGCGGGCGATCTCGCGCCCCTGAGAGTCAACACAGCTGACCAGGTCGCCGCGAGTAAATTGCCCTGAGACCTCAGTGACACCCACTGCTAGTAGGCTGCGCCCCTGACCGGTCAACACCTTGACGGCACCGGCATCCAACTGCAGCTGACCCTTGACCTGAAGATGGCCGGCCAACCACTGTTTGCGGGCAGCAAGAGGCTGCTGACTGGCGCTGAGCATGGTACCGACATTGTCGCCAGCGGCGACTGCACCGAGAATATT
>Ga0206125_10005168_pt1 | contig 11155 bp, 9 predicted proteins | sample Helgoland_Spring_4_FD_148598 | JGI IMG/M metagenome (GOLD analysis project Ga0206125, IMG submission 148598) | Pelagic subsurface seawater microbial communities from Kabeltonne, Helgoland, North Sea - Helgoland_Spring_Bloom_20160331_1 | ecosystem: Environmental > Aquatic > Marine > Epipelagic ...
AAAAAATCGAAAGATTATGTTTGTAATTTTTTTGATACCTACTTTATATTATAATTTTTCTATAAATATGATTTTGCCCAAGGAAAGAGCGGCGCCTTTGATAAAAATTCTTTAATTTTGGCTGCGCCGTAAAAGTAAAAAAAATAAAATCGGTCTGTAAATATAATTAAAAATTTGTGCCTTTTTATGCAAAATTCTGACGTTTTTATTCTTGCAATCGAAAGTTCCTGTGACGACACTGCTGCTGCCGTTTTACATAACGATAAAGTACTGTCAAATGTTGTTGCAAATCAACTAATACACACCCAATATGGAGGAGTAGTTCCTGAACTGGCTTCTCGAGCACATCAACAAAATATTGTACCTGTTATTGATGCTGCATTAGTTAAAGCAGGAATTAAAAAAGAACAGCTATCTGCCATAGCATTTACACAAGGCCCTGGATTAATGGGTTCACTTTTAGTAGGAAGCTCCTTTGCTAAATCAATGGCAATTGCGTTGAACATCCCGTTACTAGCAGTTAACCACATGCATGCGCATATTTTAGCTCATTTTATTGACGAGCAAGGATTTGACAAACCAGAATTTCCTTTTTTAGCCTTAACCATAAGCGGTGGACATACACAAATTGTGAAAGTAAATCACTTTTTTGATATGACCATTATAGGCGAAACCACTGATGATGCCGTTGGAGAAGCTTTTGATAAAAGTGCAAAAATATTAGGTTTACCATATCCTGGAGGACCGCTGGTAGATAAATATGCTCAGTTGGGAAATCCAAAAGCATTCGTTTTTACAAAGCCTAAGGTAGCGGGATTAGATTTTAGTTTTTCGGGCTTAAAAACGGCTATTTTATATTTTATTCAAAAGAAAAAAATAGAAAACCCTAACTTTATTGAAGAAAATCTAAATGATATTTGCGCCTCGATTCAACATACAATAATTGAAATTTTGATGGATAAGTTAAAATTAGCAGTAAAAGAAACGGGAATTATACAAATCGCGATAGGAGGCGGTGTTTCGGCTAATTCCGGAATCAGAAAAACACTGAAAGAAGCCGAGAGCAAATACGGTTGGAAAACCTTCATTCCAAAATTTGAATACACCACAGATAATGCTGCAATGATTGGAATTGTAGGTTATCAAAAATTTTTATCCCATAAATTTGAAACCTCTACGGTTGTTTCTAAAGCAAGAATACAGTTTTAACTATGCAATTATTTTACAATCCCAACATAGACGAGCAAACGCAAACATTCTTTTTTGATAGAGAAGAAAGTAAACACATCATTAAAGTATTACGTAAAAAAGATAGTGATATCCTTTATGTTACTAATGGTCAAGGATTATTGTTTGAAACAGAAATTACTTTAGCATCTGATACTAAATGTACCGTAAAGGTTAATTCAGTTGAAAAGAAATCACCTTCAAATTACCACTTGCATCTTGCAGTTGCTCCAACAAAGATGAATGATCGATACGAATGGTTTCTTGAAAAAGCAACAGAAATTGGTATTGCTGAAATTACACCTATTATATGTGATCGATCAGAGCGAAAAGTTATCAATAAGGAACGTTTTGATAAAATTGTACTTTCGGCAATGAAACAAGCGAATGAATGTTACTTACCACAACTAAATGAGGCGCTATCGTTAAAAGAGTTTCTTAAAAAGCAAAATGGAGGTCTTCAATTGATTGCGCATTGTGAGGAAACCGATAAAAAGACCTTAAAAGCAGTTTTACAAAAAAATCAAACTACAACAATTTTAATAGGTCCCGAAGGCGACTTTACACAAAAAGAAATAACGTTAGCCATCGAAAACAACTACCACCCTATTACATTAGGTGCAACTAGATTGCGAACAGAAACTGCAGCTTTAGTTGCGTGCCATAGCGTAGCTTTTTTTAATGAAGAATAACTAATAATGTACCATGAAGAATATATATATTATTCTATCTTTAATAATTAGTTTCGGCTCATTTGGGCAGGAAATTGCTTTGGTGAAATATGGCGGTGGTGGCGATTGGTATGCGAATCCGACCTCCTTACCTAACCTAATTCGTTTTTGCAATAGCAATATCAATACAACAATAAATCCAAAGCCGGCAACAGTTGAACCTAGTAGCCCTTCCTTATTATCCTACCCTTTTTTACATATGACGGGACACGGAAATGTTGTGTTTAACGATGCAGAGGTGAGTAATTTAAAAAACTATCTCGAAGCAGGCGGATTTTTACATATTGACGACAACTACGGAATGGACCAATATATTCGAAAGGAAATAAAAAAAATTTTTCCAAAAAAAGAACTAGTCGAGATACCTTCTAATCATGGCATTTTTCAAAAACCTTATGTTTTTTCTTCTGGTCTTCCTAAAATTCATGAACACGATGGCAAAAGACCACAAGCGTTTGGGATTTTCATAGAGAACAGATTAGTTTTACTCTACACATTTGAATGCGACCTAGGCGACGGTTGGGAAAATCCTGAAATACATAATGATCCAACTGTAGTAAGAGAAAAAGCTTTAAAAATGGGCGCTAATATCTTAAATTATGTATTTAATAATTAACAAAGAGCCGCAAGCCTACCTATTTACAAACCAACATTTTCTATAAGTTCTACTTTTATAAGTCTAAAGTTATCGAAACTACGTAATGAAACTAAGCGTATTATTCTCTCATAAAATAGTACAGCTATAATAAAACATCAGACTTGGATTGTGCCACAAAAAGTTAAAAGCTGGCAGTAGCTACCAGCAAGCAGCTGTATGAATTTACACCAAAGATTAATGATTATATTAATGGTGAATCCTTTGCAAAGCCTTTAAATACTGAAATCTTAAATTACTGTTAAAATATTTTTTGTATTTTTTTTTGTTTCTAATAAATTTGTTATATAATTGCAGCTTTAATTAATTAACTAAGTTTTTTATAACAAACCCCGAACAAATTATGAAAAAGATTATTTTATCTGCAGTAGCAGTAATGGTGCTTTTCTCTTGTCAAAATGACAACAATGAAGCTATGTCAGTATCAACAACAGCTAAAAGTACTGTAGCAAAAAGAGCCTGTGCTTCTGATGAAGTATTAAAAGCACAACTTGCTGAAGATCCTACATTGGCAATCAAAATGAACCAAATTGAAAGCTTTACTCAAAATGCAATGTTAACAGGTCGTTTAGTTAATGGTAAAGTTGAAATCCCAGTAGTTGTAAATGTACTATATCGCACCGCTGCTGAGAATATTTCATTAGCTCAAATTCAATCTCAAATTGACGTGTTAAACCAAGATTTCAATGCTGCGAATTCGGATTTCACTAGCACTCCTGCTGAATTCTCTGGAGTAGCTGCAAATGTTGGAATCACTTTCGTTTTAGAAACAGTAATTAGAAAAGCAACAACTAAAACATCTTGGGGCACAAGAGACACGATGAAAAGCTCAAAAAGAGGCGGTATTGACCCTACTTCTCCTACTACAAAACTTAACATGTGGGCTTGTACAATTGGTGGCGGAATACTAGGTTATGCGCAATTTCCTGGAGGATCAAGTGCTACAGATGGTGTCGTAGTCGATTCACAATATTTCGGATTATCAGGATCAGGAGCTTTTCCATATAACTTAGGAAGAACAATGACTCATGAAGTAGGTCACTGGATGAACTTACGCCACATTTGGGGTGATGCAACTTGCGGTAGTGATTTAGTTTCAGACACTCCTACACACAATACTGCAAATTACGGTGTTCCTGCTTATCCTCACTACAGTACTTGTCCTGGTACTCCAATTGAGATGACTATGAACTACATGGACTATACAGATGATAGAGGAATGTACATGTTCTCAAATGGTCAAAAAAGCAGAATGGCGGCTATCTTCGTTTCAGGAGGTGCTAGAGCAGCTTTTGGAATCTAATACACAAATAAAATCCACTTATATAAACTCGCTAGTAATTAGCGAGTTTTTTTTTGCCTAGTTTGCAAATAACCGCTATCGACTTATTACGCCACTGCTAATATAAAGCTAACAACTACCTCATAATTATTTCAAAGGTTTACATTATTTAGGTGTGAAAGTGATTACGGTAATCTAGATAAACTAATTACACCATCAAAACACTTCTACTATCAATATGAGAATAACTACAGAACACCAAAGCACATTTATTAATGCTGGAACTCAAAACATTTTTTTGCCCTTGTAAAATGCATTAATTAGCAAATATAAAGAAAATTGATATTCTCCTAAAAACATTATCAAAAACAGTAAATATGAAAAATAGAATCAGTAGTGTTTTGTAATTTCCTAATCTGTTTAAAACGAGCCAAACCAATAAGAGCAGTGCTTTAGAAGCACAAAAAATAAAAATTAAAAACTATAAACAGCACTTTAAATCTGTTTTTTAATTGCTAATTATTTACCTTAATTAAGGTCATAAAGAATTTCTGATGCAAGAAATTACATCAATTTTAAAAATTATTTTAGACCTCATTATTTTGGGAAACCGCGCCACTATTGAAATCTTAATTTATTGTTAAAAAAATTTAAATATTTTTTTTATTATTCAAAACTATTGTTATATAATTGCGCCATTATTAACGAAACCAAGTTTTTTATCACAAACCCCAAAGAAATTATGAAAAAAATTCTTTTAACTGCAATGGCAGTAATGACCCTTTTCTCTTGTCAAAATGATGCAAGTGAAAATAACACTTTATCAGCAACAAATGCAGCAAAAACAGTAGCCAAAAAAGGATGTGCTACAGATGATGTACTGAAAGCAAAATTAGCTGAAGATCCTACTTTAGCGATTCGTATGAACCAAATTGAAGCTTTTACACAAAACGCAATTGCAACTGGTAGAATAGTTAATGGTAAAATTCAAATTCCTGTAGTAGTGAATGTATTATACAGAACCACAACTGAAAACATCTCTACAGCACAAATTCAATCACAAATTGATATCTTGAATGAAGATTTCAATGCTTTAAATGCTGATTTCAATTCGGTACCAGCTGCATTTTCAAGTGTTAAAGCTAATGTAGGAATTAGTTTTGTTTTGGAAGCAATTTACCGCAAGGCAACAACAAAAACATCTTGGGGAACATCGGATGCGATGAAAAGCACCTCTACTGGTGGTATAAATGCAACATCTCCGACAACTAAACTAAACTTATGGATATGTACAATAGGTGGCGGAATATTAGGTTATGCTCAATTTCCAGGCGGAGCATCTGCAACTGATGGTGTAGCAATTGATTCAAAATACATAGGAGATACTGGAACTGCCGTCTTTCCTTATAACTTAGGAAGAACAGCAACTCACGAAGTTGGTCACTGGATGAACCTGCGTCATATTTGGGGAGATGCTACCTGTGGTAGTGACTTAGTTAGTGATACACCAACACATAATGGTGCTAACTACGGTGTTCCTGCTTATCCACATTATAGCACATGTTCAGGCAATCCAATAGAAATGACAATGAACTATATGGACTATACTGATGACCGAGGAATGTACATGTTTTCTAATGGTCAAAAGAGCAGAATGGGAGCAATATTCCTTTCAGGAGGTTCAAGAGCAAGTTTCCGCTTATAGTAACTACCAATTAATAACAATTCCAAAACTCGCTATTTACTAGCGAGTTTTTTTTTATCTTTATCCTCAAAATTTAAATTAATGATTACATCAAAAATAATCGCAAATGGTATTTTAAGAACTATACTTAGCATAGGTATCTGCGCTTTAGTTTTTTTATTTTTATATAAGATTCAATCGGTATTACTCTACCTCATCATATCATTAATTCTGACATTAATTGGAAATCCAATCTTAGACTTTTTTAAAAAGCGATTAAAATTCAATCATTTATTTGCCACCATAAGTACGCTACTAATTTTTATGTTAATGATAGTTGGTTTTGTATTAATGTTTGTGCCCTTAATATTGTCACAAGGAGCAAATTTATCTCTTTTAAATATAAACTCCATTGAAAGCAACATTAATCAATTAACAACCCAAATCACTTCATTTTTAGATGCCTATAATCTAGATTCTGCAAAAATTTTAAAAGAGGCAGACATTGCTTCTATAATTAATTTTAATTTTATTCCAAATTTTCTTAACACTATAGTAAATACTGTAAGCAGTCTAGGTGTAGCATTAGGTTCGATATTTTTTATAACCTTTTTCTTTTTAAAAGACAGGCTACTATTTATTGTTAGTGCCAAAAATCTAATTCCCGATAGTCACGAAGAGAAAATTTTAAACTCATTAGACAAAATAAACAATCTATTGTCCCGCTATTTTATTGGTCTATTGTTACAATTATTTATTGTTTTTATCATGTACTTAATAGTGCTAGTGATTTTTAATGTGGAAAACGCCTTAGTAATCGCCTTTCTATGTGCTGTTTTAAATATAATACCATATGTAGGACCGTTAATTGCTTCTGTTTTAGCCGCTATTTTAACTATGCTAAGTAACTTAGGAGGTGATTTTCAATCAGAAATATTACCTACAACAATTTATATTTTGATTGGTTTTTGGTTGGTACAAATTATCGATAATAATTTATCGCAACCACTTATTTTTTCGAAAAGCGTTAGCTCGCATCCGCTAGAGATTTTCCTTGTAATTTTGATAGCTGGTTTCCTTTTTGGGATACTGGGAATGGTGATAGCAGTACCTTTGTATACTATAATTAAGGTTATAGCTAAGGAATTCTTCCCTGAAAATCAGCTTATAAAGTTATTGACTAAAGATATTTAATTTTGGATTTAGCACTTTTAGACGAAAACGTACAAGACTTCATTAATGAAAATATAAGTACTAACATAGCAAAGTTAGCGCTTCAAAAAAATCCATTTCCTAATCTTGATTGGATATTAATTTTAAATCAAATAGAAGCAAAGGCAAAAGCAAAAGATAAGCTATCTACTTGGTTTACAACTAAACAAATTGTCTATCCCGCAAAAATCTCAGTGGAACAAACCTCATCAGAGCGAACCGCTGCATATAAAGCAACTTTAGCATCTGGTAATTCCTTAATTGATTTGACTGGTGGTTTTGGAGTAGATGATTTCTATTTCGCTAAAAATATAAAAGAAGTAGTGCACTGCGAGATTAATTCCGATCTGTCAAAGATTGTACTGCATAATTTTAAACAATTAAATTGTAATAACATTAAATGCTATCAAGGAGACAGCTATTCGACTTTAATAACTTTAAATAAAAAATGGGACTGGATTTACATCGACCCATCAAGGAGAAATGATACCAAAGGAAAAGTATTTTTACTAAAAGACTGTTTACCAAATGTCCCGGAACATCTTGATTTATATTTTAAGTATACTGATGCTATTTTAATAAAAACAGCGCCTTTGCTAGACTTAACCGCAGGTTTATGTGAACTAAAACATGTAAAAGCAATTCATATAGTCGCCATTGACAACGAAGTAAAAGAATTGATATGGGAGCTACACAAAGACTATACTGGCCAAACAACTATAAAAACGGTTAACCTCACAAAAGAAGGTGAAGAGAAATTTGAGTTTCGATTAAACGATAATCAAGAACATGCAACCTACAGTCTCCCTCAAAAATACATTTACGAACCCAACAGTGCGATAATGAAATCAGGCGGTTTTGAAGCAATAAGTGCCTATTATAAAATTAACAAGCTTCATAAACATTCTCATCTTTACACAAGTGACGAAATTCTATCTTTTCCTGGTAGAACATTCGAACTTAAGGAAGTGATCGATTATAGCAAAAGTGAAATGAAGCGCTACTTAATGGGAAAGCAAGCCAACATTACTACCAGAAATTTCCCGGATAGCGTAGAAAATATTCGTAAAAAATGGAAAATTAAAGATGGTGGCCCTACCTATTGTTTTTTTACAATAGATCAAAATAATAAGAAAATAGTTTTAATTTGCACCAAAATAAAATAAACAATGAAACAATTAATTACATTACTCTTATTTATTCTAACTACAACGATACACGCACAAACTCCATGTGAATATAGCACTAATGTGACCGATTCCATAGGTACTTATAAAGTCACAAAAGAGTATTTAATGAGCGAAAAGAATTTTGGTGGTAGTTCGAGTTATATTTTTAATACCTTGACTCTTGCCGATGGTTTACCTGTTTTGAACATACAACTCATTCAAAAAAGCAAAGAATTTACGAAAGCAAATTGTTTTGACAAAAATTCAAAAGTATTTTTACAATTGGATAATGGCAAAATAATCACTTTACTGCATATCGATCAAGAAAATTGTGGCAGTTTACTCCGAGACGACAAAGGATTTGACAATAGATTAACTATAGGTGTATTTTTATTTCTAAAAGGAACAATGGAGGATTTGAAGAGCTCTCCCGTATCTTTAATGAGAATCAAGTTTACAACTGGTTTAGAGGACTTTGTAATAAAAAAAGAAATTAAATCAGAAATGGATGGTACCGTTTATTATCCTGAAAATTATTTTATCAATTATTTAAAATGTGTCGAATAGTTTGTTACTTGCATTTCCATTTTTCATTAGAAACCTTGTCTTGTAATCCTGCTTTTAAATTATAATGCCACCATTCTGACTCAAAAGAGTTGAAATCCATAGCGGTCATTATTTTTTTTAGCAGTTGCCGATTGTCCTTTACTTTTTGGGGCAATTTTGTATAACCGTGACTGGCCTCAACTCCAAAAAAATCAAATGCTGTTCCCATATCAAGCTCTTTTCCGTTTTTATCAACCAAAGTAATATCCACAGCTCCACCTCTATTGTGAATGGAACCTTTGGCTGGATCTGCTACATATTGGGGATTTGAAACAATTTCCCACATTTTTTTCTGAATGTCTAAAGGTCGATAACAATCAAATAATTTGATACGCAATCCTTGCTTCATCAACTCATTATTTGCTTTTACTAATGCCGTTACCGTTTTTAATCGTAAAAAACATTCAGCACAATCATACACTTTTGCCTTCAAGAAATTGTCTGAAGTTGCATATTTCATATCATAAACAAAATCGGTACTATAATCCTTCAAATTAACAAAAGTAGTGTCTGTAATACTCTCTTTCGTAACCAATGTTTGGACTTCTTGAGATTTACAGGAGAAACTAACAGCACACAAAATGCTTAGTATGATGACCTTTAAAAAAGATTGCATAATTATATTTTTTATAAAAATAATGTAATTAGCGATCATCTAATAGTAATAAAGAACTTTTTATTAGTTCAAAAAATGAGAGGCAAACGAAATATAGAAGGCATTACTTCATTATCGTACTACGTTATTTGACACAGCGCTAATATATGTTCGTGTTTACGAAATAAAGTTTTAGCATCTTATCATTTCAAATTTTATCCTTAAAAATTAATTAAAGATTGAAATTATTATATTTATGTCTTACTTTCGGACAAACAAATTTAATATGTTGCGCTCCCCTATTTTACTATTTCTATTTTGTATATTAAATAGTTCTTGTCAGCAAAACGATGCTAGTATTACTGCCGCATCTAAGATCAAAGAAACGCAGCAGCACCAGCTCGCGACAAAATATTCTGAAAAAGCAGATACTTTTTTCTACACTAAAAAATTTGATAGTGCCTTATTTTATTATTCAAAATCTAAAGAAATCTTTGAATCAGAAAAAGACTCCTTGTATAGCGCTTACAACCTGATTCAGATTGCAAGTATACAGCAAACTTTTGGAGACTATAACAGCAGTGAGGAGACTTTAACAGAAGCATTACCCCTCATACAAAAAGACTCTACCTATTTGTTAGCTACTAATAACTTGCTAGGAATCGCAGCAAAAGAACTTAATAATTATACCGATGCCATCAACTATTATAAACAGGTAGTAAAAAAAACTTCTAATACTGTTTTAAAAACGGCACCGCTAAACAACATAGCTGCAGTTGCCATTGAACAAAAGCAATACATAAAAGCTATTGAACTACTCGAACCTATCTATAAACTTAATATTCTAGATACCTTACCAACCCAGAAAGCAGGAATCATTGACAACCTAGGATTTGCTTATTTCAAGAACAACCAATCCAAACAAGGATTGACTTACATGAATAATGCCCTGTCTATAAGACTAAATAACGGCGATACCTACGGCAGTATAGAAAGTTACTTACACCTTGCCGACTTTTACAAAAACAAAAATAGTACGCAAGCGGCCAAGTATGCTCAAAAAGCTTACAGAGCAGCTACAATGCATCAAAGTGTAGATGACCGATTAGAAGCACTTCAGTTCTTGATGTCTCATAATAATGCATTAGGAACCAACTACTATGCCTCTGAATTTATTAGATTAAATGATAGTATCAAGAGAATAAGAAACAACGCTAAAAATCAATTTGCTAAAATTAAATATGATTCGAGAAAAACCACTTTAGAAAATGTACAAATAAAGGCACAAAGAGCAGAAACGCTACTATTATTAGAAACTGAAAAAATCCAGAAATACCTGCTTTATTTTATATTATCTATTGTACTAGTATCAATAATCGCACTTGTAAACTACTTCAAAAACAAAAACATAAGAGAACGTATACAAGCAGCCTACAGCACAGAAACTAGAATTTCTAAAAAATTACATGACGAGTTAGCAAATGATGTGTTTTATACCATGACTTTTGCAGAAACACAAGATTTACAAAATCCAGAAAAAAAAGAAACATTACTAAATAACCTAGACCTAATTTATGCTAGAACCCGCAACCTATCTAAAGAAAATAGTCCTATTGAAGTAGGCGAAAATTACGAGTACAAACTAAAACAAATGCTTACTAATTATAAAAGTAACACCACAGAAATTATCATCAAAAACGGGGAACCTATCAATTGGTCTGCCATAACTCCCGAAAAAAAGATTGCTATCCAACGCGTTTTACAAGAATTTATGGTAAATATGAAAAAATATAGCCAAGCTAGCTTTGTAATTATTGGTTTCGATTTAGCCCAAAATACTATTAAAATAAGCTACTCCGACAATGGTGTTGGTTTCTCCAAAGAATTAATTTTAAAAAATGGACTCCAAAATGTGGAAAACCGTATTCATGCCATCAACGGATTAGTTACTTTTGAATCCGAGCCGAATAAAGGTTTTCGAGCGACAGTTTCAA
>Ga0206125_10005170_pt1 | contig 11154 bp, 4 predicted proteins | sample Helgoland_Spring_4_FD_148598 | JGI IMG/M metagenome (GOLD analysis project Ga0206125, IMG submission 148598) | Pelagic subsurface seawater microbial communities from Kabeltonne, Helgoland, North Sea - Helgoland_Spring_Bloom_20160331_1 | ecosystem: Environmental > Aquatic > Marine > Epipelagic ...
CATATTCAAGGTCGACACCTGCGACACCTGCTCTGGAGAAACCGATGGCAGCGGAACCGTGGTTGACAACGATGACGACGACGATGGCGTTTGCGATGACGACGAAGTGATCGGGTGCACCAACCCCCTGGCCTGCAACTACGACGCCACGCCCACCACCAACACCGACAACACCCTCTGCGCATTCAAGGTCGACGCCTGCGACACCTGCTCCGGAGAAACCGATGGCAGCGGAACCGTGGTCGACAACGACGCCGACGACGATGGGGTCTGCAATGACGATGAAGTCACCGGGTGCACGAATTCCACGGCCTGCAACTACGACGCCACCTCCACCACCGACACCGACAACTCGCTCTGCGTCTTCAAAGTCGACGCTTGCGACACCTGCTCGGGAGAGACCGATGGAACGGGAACCGTGGTAGACAACGACGACGACAACGACGGCGTCTGCGATGACGATGAAGTCACCGGTTGCACGAATTCCACGGCCTGCAACTACGACGCCACTTCCACCACCGACACCGACAACACACTCTGCGTCTTCAAGGTCGACGCCTGCGACACCTGCTCTGGTGAGACGGATGGAACGGGAACAGTGGTGGACAACGACGCCGATGACGATGGGGTCTGCGACGACGATGAGGTCACCGGTTGCACCAATCCCACCGCCTGCAACTACGACGCCACATCCACCACAGACACCGACAACACACTCTGCGTCTTCAAGGTCGACGCTTGCGACACTTGCTCTGGCGAGACCGATGGCACGGGAACGGTAGTGGACAACGACGCCGATGACGATGGGGTCTGCAACGCCAACGAAATCACCGGTTGCACCGACCCCACCGCCTGCAACTACGACGCCACCTCCACCACCGACACCGACAACACGCTCTGCGTCTTCAAGGTCGACGCCTGCGACACCTGCTCAGGTCAGACGGATGGAACGGGAACAGTGGTGGACAACGACGCCGACAACGACGGCGTCTGCACCGACGATGAGGTCACCGGCTGCACCAACCCCACCGCCTGCAACTACGACGCCACCTCCACCACCGACACCGACAACTCACTCTGCGCATTCAAGGTCGATGCTTGCGACACCTGCTCGGGAGAGACCGATGGAACGGGAACCGTGGTAGACAACGACGACGACAATGACGGCGTCTGCGATGACGATGAGGTCACCGGCTGCACCAACCCTGCGGCCTGCAACTACGACGCCACCTCCACCACCGACACCGACAACACCCTGTGCTTGATCCCCGCGGGGTGTGACACCTGCTCTGGAGAGACCGATGGAACTGGGTCTGTGGTCGACAACGACGAAGACAATGATGGGGTCTGTAATGACGATGAAGTCACAGGTTGCACCAACCCCTTGGCCTGCAATTACGACGCCACCTCCACCACCGACACCGACAATACGCTCTGCGTCTTCAAGGTCGATGCCTGCGACACGTGCTCTGGAGAGACCGATGGCACAGGAACGGTCACAGACAACGATGCCGACGACGATGGGGTCTGCGATGGCGATGAGATTACCGGTTGCACCGACCCCACGGCCTGCAACTACGACGCCACCTCCACCACCAACACCGACAACACACTCTGCGTCTTCAAGGTCGATGCCTGCGACACCTGCTCTGGCCAGACCGATGGCACAGGAACAGTCGTGGACAACGATGCCGACGACGATGGCGTCTGCAACGCCAATGAGATCACCGGTTGCACCAACCCCACGGCCTGCAACTACGACGCCACCTCTACCACAGACACCGACAATACGCAGTGCATCTTCAAGGTCGACGACTGCGATACTTGCTCTGGCGAGACCGATGGCACAGGCTCCGTGGTGGACAACGACACCGACAACGATGGCGTCTGCGATGACGATGAAGTCACCGGCTGCACCAACCCCGAAGCCTGCAACTACGACGCCACCTCCACCACCGACACTGACAATGCGCTGTGCGTCTTTAAAGTCGACGCCTGCGACACTTGCTCTGGCGAGACCGACGGCACAGGAAGCGTCATCGACAACGACAGCAACAACGATGGCATTTGCGATTCAGACGCCGTTCAAGGCTGCATGAACATCACGGCCTGCAACTTCGATTCTAGCGCCAACACTGAAGACGGAACCTGCGAATTCACCAGTTGCGCCGGTTGCATCAACCCTGCTGCTTGCAATTACAATCCCGCCGCTGTCCTCGCTGGCCCCCCTGGCACTTGTACATTCCCCAGCAACTTCTTCGTCGACTGCAATGGCCAATGCCTCAGCGGTTTCGACACCAACAACAACGGCATTTGTGACCCCGCCGAAATTCCGGGCTGCATGAATGTCGGTGCCGCCAACTTCAATGCCGACGCCAACATCCCCGATGGAAGTTGCCTGTTTGAGACCGTGGGATGTATCCAACCCGATGCGTGCAATTACAACCCCAATGCCAACATCGCAGATGTCACCGGCACGTGTGTGTTCCCCGCTGAAGTATACCTGGACTGCAATGGCCAATGCGTGAACGACATCAATGGAAACGGCATCTGCGACGAGATTGAAATCCAAGGATGCACCGATGACAGCGCCGACAACTACAATGCGGCGGCGACCTCCGACGATGGCACTTGCTTCACCAGCACTGCTCCAGGGTGCATCATTCCTTCCGCTATCAATTTCGACCCTGCAGCGACGGTCCAAGGGCTGCCAGTATCGGCATACTGCAACTTCAACTTCCCCTCCCCGCCGAGCATCATGCCCACACCCGATGATTGTGCGGACAGCTATGCTTGCAACTACAATCCCAATGCGGGTGGGTATTCAGAGTGTGAATACGCCTCGTGCTTGGGCTGCGATGTGGCGGCGGCCTGCAACTATGACGCTACCGCCACCTACAATGATGGAAGCTGTGAGTACTCGAGCTGTACCGGGTGCACCAACAACGGCGCCTGCAACTTCGACGCATCTGCCACGATCGACAATGGGAGCTGCGAATACGACAGCTGCGCCGGGTGTACCGAGCCCCATGCCGACAACTATGACGCAACGGCATCACTGGACGATGGATCGTGTGAATACTTCGGATGCACCAATTACACCGCCTGCAACTACGGATGCACGGATGCCGCCGGCTGCAGCTCAGCAGGGGTAGCGGGTCCCAACACCGATGACGGGTCGTGCGAATTCAGCTCCTGTGCCGGCTGCATGAATGCAGGGGCGTGCAACTATGACGCTGCCGCCACCATAGCCAGCACCTGTGAATACAGCAGTTGCAGCGGATGCACCGACAACTCCGCCGACAATTACGATGCCACTGCGACCATCGACAATGGCAGCTGCGAATACCATGGCTGCACCAATTACACCGCCTGCAACTACGATGCCACGGCCACTGCGGACGATGGGTCCTGCACTTATCCAGCCACCGGATTAGACTGCCAAGGCCAATGTGCAGACATCGACAACAACAACATCTGCGACAGCACAGAGACTCCCGTTCCCGGTTGCACCATATCCAGCGCGTGCAATTACGACCCCGCAGCCAACCAGAACAATGGCAGCTGTCTGATCGCCTCCGCTGCAGCCCTTGACATTGCGGTACAATTGGACGCCAATGGAGCGGCCACCATCTCTGCAGCTGATGTCGATGCAGGGTCAAGCGGAGGATGCACCATTGCATCCTCAACCGTGAACCCGAACACCTTTGACTCGGGGGATATTGGAACCGTCACAGCACTGTTTTCGGTCACAGATGACCAGGGAAACACCTCTTCAGATGCCTTTACAGTCTCGGTGCAAGACTTGATTTCCCCTGTGGCCAGCGCCAATGACATCACCTTGGAGATGCCCAATACAGCCCAAGAAGTGGTCCTTTCTGCATTGGATGTCTCCACCTCTACAGACAATGCAGGCATCGCCTCGCAAACCCTGAGCCAAAGCACATTTGTGGGGTGTGACGATGTGACCACCCACACCGTGACCCTGACCGTGACGGACTACGCGGGCAATGTTGACCAGGTCGATTTTACCGTCACCATCACCCACCCGGATGTCGACAACGATGGCATTTGCGATGACCAAGACAATTGTACCGACCTCACTGCGAGCAACTTTGACGACCCCGCCAATGGGGTTTGTCAGCCTTGTGGATTGGCCCCCGTATTCCTCGGGTTCTCAAGCGTCACACCTGCAAGCACATTGGATGCGTCTGACGGGGTGGTTCAACTGAACCTGACAAGTGGCTCCGCCATCACCCTTGAACTGACCGGCCTGAATGGAACCGCTGACCTCTCGGTCGCCATTCCCAATGAACTTGGCACCATTCCAGCAGGGTTTTACAGCGCTCGGGTCCGCGACGCTCAAGGATGCTTTGGTGTCGCCACAGCACCCGGAGGCACCACCTTCGGTCAGCCAGCAGTGAGCCGCACTTTGATGGTGCCCTACGCTCTGTGCTGCAACGGATGTGGGCAGTATGATTCGGATACCGATGGCATTTGCGATGGATCCGACAATTGCACCGACCGCACTGCCCCGAATTTCAACGACCCTGCGAACGGTCCTTGCGAGTAGATTAGAGGCCAGCCCATAACGCATGCAAGTGCCCTTCCCATTCTTCAAATCCCGCCGAAGCCATCGGACCCGCATGTCCTCGGCCCTGGCATTGGGCATGGCCTGCCTCGTCCTCGGCAGTTGCAGCCAAAGCCGCAGACTGCCCGCGTTGACAGATGCCCAAGCCGAAACATTGGATTCAACCTCGTTTTTAGGAGGTGCAGTGCCGCCAGAATCCCTCTTTGGGAAGTTCTCCCAGCACCAATGCAACACACAGAAAGACAGCCTTTTGGGCATGGACATTCTGCACCTTACTTGGTGGAAAGGGCCCGCACTGAGTGAACGAAAGTCCTTTCCATGGCCCGCTGAAAAGCCCAACAACCTCGATTCGGTCGAGGCCTTAGGCGGCATCAGCATTTGGATCAAAAAAACGGGTCCCAGCCAATCTGACCCGGTCATGGTCTTTGAGCTTGAAGACCGCAATGGCATGCGAAGCTCCACAGCGCTGGCGCCACGTCACATTCCCACATTCCCCCTCGATACGGTGTGGCAGGAAGCCAGGATTCCGCTGTCCGACTTCAACAGGGGAAGGGACCAAACGGATTGGTCTGATCTGGCCGCATTTAACCTGCGCATGGAGCATTTCGGCGACATCGAAATAGGGACATGCACCCTCGTGCCCCATGCTCCCATAAAAAAGGTGGTGCGCCGCGCATCCAAAAGACCCCTTGCAGACATCGCACCGGGCAGATTCATCGTATTTGAAGAAAATGCAGACCACGAGTGGGGACTGGGACAATTCGGGCCAGACCGACAGTTCATCGTCAAGGAAAAGCGCGGCAGAAGCAAAAGCCAAGCGTTGGACTTCGAGTGGGATTTTAGCCCGAATCCCCTCACCCTTGAAGCACCGGAATTTCCGACGCACACAGTTGGCTTCAGCTGGAACCGATGGCAGGCCATGGCCCAACCTGCCCAACCCGATGCCGCCTTCATCGTCTTCAAGCTGCGCAACATCGGGGTCAACCCTGGCCCGACAGCCCCACTTCCCATCAAAGTGGGCATTGCAGATGCTGACGGTCATACCTCTGTCATTGCGCTGACCCAAGATTTGATTCCGGCTACTGGCTTTGGAAAGTGGATGGAGTGCCGCATTCCGATGAGCGCTTTTGAGTGGGCCACCGAAGACGATCCCAATGGTTTGGGTTCCATCGAATACTTCTACTTCCAATTCAGCGAAAAGGGCCACGTTTACATCGACGATCTGTACGTCCGGTTCTAACCCCCAGATGCGCCGTATTTTCGTGGCATGACTGGAAATCCCGCTTCACGCCCCGCTTCCTCCCAGGAGGCCATGGACATGGAAAACCGCTATGGTGCGCACAACTACCATCCCCTGCCGGTAGTGTTGGACCGGGCCGAAGGCGTCTTCTGCTGGGACATCGAGGGCAAGCGCTACTATGATTTCCTGAGCGCCTACAGCGCCGTCAACCAGGGACACTGCCACCCCCGCATCGTGGGGGCCATGACCGAGCAAGCGCAGAAGTTGACGCTCACCTCCCGTGCTTTCTACAACAGCATGTTGGGGCCTTACGAGAAGTACGTCACCGAATACTTTGGGTACGACAAGGTGTTGCCCATGAACACGGGCGCAGAGGCCGTCGAAACCGCCATCAAGATTGCCCGCAAATGGGCCTACGATGTGAAGGGCGTGCCCACTGGAAAGGCCAAGATCCTGACCTGCGAAAACAATTTCCACGGCCGGACCACCACCATCGTGGGATTCTCGACCGACCCCGACAGCACAGGGGGATTTGGGCCCTTTACCCCAGGGTTTGAGGTCATCCCCTACGACAACATCGACGCCTTGAAGGAGGCACTCAAGGACCCCAACGTGGCCGGTTTCCTCGTGGAGCCCATCCAAGGTGAAGCCGGGGTTTACGTCCCGTCAGACGGCTACATCCAAGAGGCACACGCCTTGTGCAAAGCCGCAAACGTGCTGTTTATGGCCGACGAAGTCCAGACGGGCATCGCCCGCACCGGCGCCTTGCTGGCCACCTGCGGAACGTGCAACTGCGCAGGCCATTGCGAGCGCCAATCCGAATACATCAAGGCCGACCTGCTCATCCTCGGCAAGGCCATCTCAGGGGGCGTGTACCCGGTGAGCGCGGTTCTCGCCGACGACCCGGTCATGGGCGTCATCCATCCCGGTCAGCACGGCTCCACCTTTGGCGGCAACCCGGTCGGAGGCGCTGTGGCCATGGCCGCCCTCGAAGTGGTCAAAGACGAGCACCTGGCTCAGCGCGCCCGCGACTTGGGCAACCGTTTCCGGGCCGCGATGAACGACCTCATCGGCGAAACCGACCTCATCAATTCTGTCCGCGGACGTGGATTGCTCAACGCCATCCTCATCAACGATACGCCAGACAGCAGCACCGCCTGGGACCTGTGCGTCGCCATGAAGGACAACGGCCTCATCGCCAAGCCCACCCACGGCAACATCATCCGCTTCGCTCCTCCCCTGGTCATGACCGAGGAGCAACTCGACGAATGCGTGGCCATCATCCGCAAAACGGTGCTCGGATTCACCCGGTCAAACGCCTGAACCGCCGGGTTAGCGCCCATGTATGGCGTAACTTAAGCAAGTGCATCGCTTCAGCGTTCATTTGACCCTCCTCCTCTTTTGTTGCGCCATGGCCGGCACCATGCGCAGCCAAGGAGCCTCGCTGCCAAACCGTGGAAATGAGGGGGACCATACACCGTTAAATGTCACCCTGAGCCATTATTCGGTGTTGGACGGTCTGTCGAGCAACTGCGTCTTCAAGGTGGTCCAGGATGCCAAGGGGTTCATCTGGCTCGCCACCGCCAAGGGGCTCGACCGGTTTGACGGCAACAGCTTCCAGCACTACCCCTATGCCAACATGGTGGACGGGCTCGACCGGCTCGCCCATCAATTCATCCAACTGAACACCACCCAGGATGGACTGTTCCACATCACCCTGTCCCGCTCCCTGATCGACTCCGCATTCGACCTCAACATTCGGTTCGACCCGCTGAGACTGGCCCCCCTTCCTACCCAAGCACGCAACACCCCCTCTCCCCGTGGCAGCCTCGTTCACCTTGGAGGAAGAGACTATGTATGGGGTTTTGTCGGAGATGCGCAAGATTCCATCGCATTGTTCTGCGAGGACATCCCCATTTCCGGCACCGTATTGGCCACCCCCATCATCCCTTTTCAAGCTTGGTACGGAGGACAATCGGACAGCCCAATGTTCATCCGGTCAGATTTGGGGAGGGTAGAATGGTCTTTTTGGAAAGACGACCAAGTGGCGTTGGTGCAATCGGACCTGGCAGACATCCGAGGCAACTACATACAAGGAGATTGGGACGGCTTGATTTACAGCGCTTCGGAATCGACCCTGTCCTATTTCGAAGGATACCATGACAAGCCGTGGCCACAGGGGACCCTCATCTCAGTGGATCCAACCGGGGCGCTCACCCCCGTGGGCCATTGGGACGATCTGTTTCCATTTCCACTGCCATATGAGGTGCACAGGGTCAGCCTCAAGCACAACCCCTGGAACCATCAAATCTGGTGCTTCCACGACGATGCACTGGCCATCATCGACACCCGGGGGAACCTCCTCTACAACGACAGAATCAGCGATCAGCCACAGTTGGCCGCCCTCATCAACACCGTCCATTTCACCTCTCCCAACGAAGCCTGGGTTGGCAGTTGCAAGGGCATCAGCGTCATCCATTCCTACCCCTCCTCATTCGAAGCGTTTTTCACCGCAGAAGTCACAATGAACAGCGACCCCGATGGCATCAAAGACGTGCTGAACAACTGCCGCTCCATCATTGAGTTGGGACCAGATTCCTTTGCGTTCTCCACGAATGGTCATGGCGTACGGCTGCACCATGCCGGCCGTTCCCACATGCTTGCTCCAGAAAACGGAGCCGGCGCCGGATTGCACCTCGGAAGGGACACCCTGTTCTACGCCACGCCGGAGGGCATCGGCTTCCTCAATCGGGACGGAAAGACGGACTGGGTTCAAACATTTGACCCCTCGCCATTGGCTGCAATCTGGGACCTAAACCGGCTCGACACCGACCGCTGGCTCATCGGCGGGCAGGGCGCCGTCCTGGTCGACACGCAAACAGGTGACATTCGCCCCTTGGCCCTGCATGACGGTGGGGCGGTGGGCGATGCCTACCAATTTCACGAGTGGCAAGACACCCTGTGGTTGGCGGCTTCCTCAGGCGTCCACATCTGGGACAACACCACCGAACACTGGACCCCCTGGCACATCGCGAACATCGGGGCTCCGCAGGTGCTGGAGGCGCACCACCATTTCATCGACGACCAAGGTGTCCATTGGATCAGTACGGCAACAAGGGGCGTTTTAGAATACGACCCGAAGGACAGGTCCACAGTGGTCCACAATCAGGAATCCGGCTTGCCCTCATCGACCGTCTATGGCGGTATACAGGACCCCTCAGGACACCACTGGTTCAGCACCGACCAAGGCCTTGTCCAACACACTTCAGGGACCACAGATTGGATCCTGTTCGATGAACGCCATGGCCTGCATGAGACCGAATTCAACCGCACAGGGGTGCACCTGGGCACCAGCGGAACCGCCTATTTCAGCACCATCAACGGCCTGACCACTTTCGACACACATTCATTTGTGACGAATACAGAGCTGCCTCAGGCTCCTTTGGTCATCACCTCACTGCTCCAACACAAAGCGGATTCCGGAGCGGTCAAGGAGGTGACCTTGGATTTCGAACGCCAAGGGACCCTGCGCCTCGGTCCGCAGGACGACTTCTTCTCACTCAGGTTGGCCTTGTTGGATTACTCCGGGTTGCCCCGCGAATTCCGATACCGCACCCGGCATGAAGAGGATGAGCCTACGGATTGGATCGGCATGGAAGGCAGTGCGATCAACCTCTCGGGAATGCCGCCGGGAGCTACCGACCTGCAGGTGCAGGCGCGCAGGCGGGGCGAGCCTTGGGGTAAGATTCAGCGCACCATCTCGGTGACCGTAGAAACACCGTGGTACCAGGATCCGCTGCGCATTGCACTCGCCATACTCGCCTCCCTGCTCATCCTCGGGGGCTTCATCGCCTTGCGCCTGAAATCGCTCAAGTCGCGGAACCTCTTGCTCGAATCCATGGTTTCCCAGCGCACACACCGCCTCAATGATGCACTCGAAGCCAAAGACACCTACTTGAAGGAATTGCACCACAGGGTGAAGAACAACCTGCAATCATGGGCGACCTCATGGAACTGCAGGCCGACCAAGAGCGGCTTCCTGTCGTCCAGGAAGCATTGGCCACAGGCAGGCTGCGCCTCGAGTCCATCGCTTTGATTCACAAGCACCTCTATCTCGACGCAACGGCGCGAGAAGTCAAACTGGCCGACTTCATCCATGAATACGCTGCCCATGTGCAGGATGGCCTCGTCGATGAACGCGACCATGTCCAATGGGACATCCAAGGAGATGAAGTCCTGTTCGACATTGAATGTGCCCAGTCCTTCGGCCTGCTGCTCAACGAACTCGTCACCAACAGCCTGCGACACGGCAGATCCACTGCGAACCCATTGTGCATCAGTGTGCATTGGGACGCCCTGCCAGAAGACCGCATCCAACTCCGGTACTCTGATAACGGACCAGGACTGCCCTCGTCATTGGACCCCGCAACAGAGAGCACACTCGGAATCAAGCTCATACGCAACCTCACCGGACAACTTGAAGGCCATTTGGAACTCGATCCTGAAAACCGTGCCACTTGGCAATTCAACATCAGCTGTGCGTTTCGCAACACAAAACAGGCGACAGGGAGCAGCCTTTCACGAAAAAAGGATCCGCCACCGGGCAACAAGGATATTGGACCATGAGCAAGGGGTTGTGCATCATGATTGTAGAGGACGACGCCGTCATCGGTGAGGGCCTTCACGTGCAACTTCGGAAACTCGGGCACACCCCATTGCCTCCAGTGCGCAACCTCGACCGCGCCCATCATTTGCTCGACCACAATCCCATCGATGTCGTCATGCTGGACATTCACCTCCAGCGCGGCGAAAGCGGCATAGACCTTGCACACCACCTCGATGCGGAGCGCCACATTCCTTACATATACCTCACGGCCTACTCCGATGACAGAACATTGAAAGAGGTGGCCGAAACCCACCCCAGTGGTTATCTGGTCAAACCTATCAGAAGGGCAGAATTGAAAGCCGCCCTCACCCTGGTCGCGGCCAGAAAATCCACCTCGGAGCCCACGGCCACCCGCCCATTCCAACCCACCATGAAACTGCGCAAGCCAAAGAAGGAGGCCGCGCACATCTTCATCAATGTGGGCGGCGAATGGGAACGCTTGGAAATCCGGGACATCCGACACCTCAAAAGCGACCGCGTCTACACCGAAATCCATACCGTCGAGGGTATGCGGGTCACCAGAAAGCCCTTGGGAGAACTCGCAGATGAAATGGCAGAACACGGCATCCTGAGGATCCACCGGAGCCAGGCCGTCAACACCGCATTCGTCACCAGACTTGAAACGGAACAGGTGCACCTCGGGCACGAGGTGTTCAC
>Ga0206125_10005180_pt1 | contig 11140 bp, 13 predicted proteins | sample Helgoland_Spring_4_FD_148598 | JGI IMG/M metagenome (GOLD analysis project Ga0206125, IMG submission 148598) | Pelagic subsurface seawater microbial communities from Kabeltonne, Helgoland, North Sea - Helgoland_Spring_Bloom_20160331_1 | ecosystem: Environmental > Aquatic > Marine > Epipelagic ...
AGCATACTTGAGGCCTGAACCACCACCCATTTCTTTTTGTGGGAACATAGACCCAACAACATCATAGGTGTGGTTAGTCATAATCATAGGCACACGCATCTTACCTAGTTTCAAAGTCAACACTCGAAAGGTTGCCTTTACAATCTGTGCTCGGGTCATATCTTTTGTTTCTTTACCCGCCTCTGTATCTTCAATCTCTTTTGTTGTAGATAACATACCTAGACTATCTAGACATAACAACAAAGGTTTACCTTCACCCGTTTGTTCGTATGCCTCTAACACTTGTAGTGCCTGATAACGAAACTCTTGTACCGTTGTGACTGGCAGAATAGCCATTCGTGCGGAGTCAATATCTCTTGACTCAATCATGTCCTTTGTAATTGCGGACTCTGATTCAAAGTAGACAACATTTGCTTCTGGGTCGTTGTCTAGAAAAGTTTTACATACACCTAATGCGAAGAAGGTTTTCCCTGTCGCACTCTCTCCGGCAATTGCCGTAATTTTATTATTAGGCAGGCCGCCGTGTATAGAACCAGATACCAAAGCATTGAAAATGTGACTACCAGTGTCCACATAACCCCCAACATCAGCAGCATCAACACCATCAGCAACGATTGAACCATACTTATTACCTGTCTCCCTTATTACGTTCTTCAAAAAACTCATCAATTTTCTCCAATATATTTATCCATCATACCTTTAAACAAATCATAATACTCATCCTGTGTAGGGAGTATTGATGTGTAATTTTTTCGTATGTCGTTTAGTTGTGTGCCATCTAGTGACAATATTTTTTCTCGCAAATCTTCATAACTAGAAACTCTTTGCCAGTCATCAATATTGTATGTATTGTTTAAGTCATAGTCACCCCACACAAAAGGAACTAGACCTACAGAAATTGATTCTGGGTATCTTGATGTTGTTGCTGTAGGATCAAGCCAATTGAAACACAAGGTACACTTGGCACGTTCTATCATTGGATACAATACTTTCCACTCTTTGATCCATTTAGCATCTCGTTTGACACCAGAAGGAAACCCACCAACCAATACTGTTGATATATCTGGATCTCTATACAATTGTCTAATAGTTTTTTCTCTTTGATTTCTCTCAGAAGGTTTCATTCTACCCCAATAAGCAAAGTCTTTATCTTTGGGTGCATCCATCATCTGAGCCAGTGGATTCTTCAATGTCTGTATGAAATGATACTTCATGCCATGTATGTTGGCAGGAAAATCAATCTCATCTATTGTATGAAAATCACCTAGAGTCACATCTTTGAATGTACCTTCGCGATATAGTTGTTCGGTGTCACCACGATCAGAACGCCACATAATAACTTTCTTACCTTCCATGTGTGGGGTAAACTCTTTGACAAAGTTATTTGATGTTTCTAAATCTCTTGGGTCAATCTGTATCTCACCGTGATATCTAAACTCACTATCAGATGGTATCACAACAACATCAGCATCTTTGAATACTTCTGGATTACGTTTAGGTCGTTGTCGTTTATCAAACGATAGATTATAAGAATCATATTCGTGTTGGGGATTCTCTTTCATCCAACGAACATACAATTCAAAGAAGGAATCCAATACAGTCTCCAACGGACCAGTATAGGTCACGTTGCTACGAATTCTTGCACAAACTATTTTCATACTATACAGCCTATCACAATTACCTAATAATGTCAATACTATCTATGTTATCTTTTCGCCAAACTTCCAATTCGGTTCTAAGTCTACCTTCCGACTTTATATTCTCGTAACGTTTACTTGCTTTCTTTTTCCACCAAGCAACAATGTTCTCTAACTCAAACTTATCCCATTGGTCACTCTTTACCAACTTGTCTGTTTCTCTCAATATGTATTCTCGACTATTGGCATAGCCATAAGTGGACATATAGAATCGTTTTTGTGTTGTAACATTTTCAGTATCTTTTCTGAACTGTACAAACTTCTCATGGGCAGCAGCATTATGTTGTTTCAAACTGTTACTGATAATTTGAATCATTTTTGTTTGTGTTTTGAGTTTGCGACTGCTGGCACCTTTATGAACTAAAACACCATCATTCTTTTCTTCAAACCATTTTCTCATCTCATGGTACATATTATCAGCAAAGGTTAAAAAGAACTTTGATTCTGTATCGCCTTTGTAACGTAAGTATGGACGCATACCATCATACATAGACCCACCTTTGATGTTACCATACAATGAGGTAGTTTCAAACATACAGAAAGGCCCACCATACTTTTGATTTAGAAATCTGCGAACATCATGTGAGCAACATATTGCTGCCATCAGTTTGCCACCTAGATAGTTAAACCCAAATGGTTGTGCCGGCACAATCACAAACCCCATGATGGTGCCTCTGTTGAAGTGTTGCATCTCTTCCTTATTCTCTGTCTGTAGAGGACGACCTAACCATTCGTTTCTAGGCTTGGCATTGATAAGAGGTGATGCTAACTTGATGAACCCAACAATCTTACCTGAGTTCTTTTCCTGCACACATAGTTTACTATTCTTACCTGGCGGATCATCGGGTGAGAAACTAGCAGTCATCTCTAACAGGTTATCAAATGTCTCACCTGTTCGTTTGACTACCTCAAAGTTCATATCTTGCGGGTGTACATCAAAGTTCTGAAACAAATCATCTTCTGGGCCCAAACCAAATAGTGGTGTAGGCATCTCTTTGATACGGTCTATCTTACGACTTCGGAAGTAATCATCTATCCGTTTGAAGTCGGAGAAATAGTTTACTAGTTTATCAGCAGCCCAGTATGTATCTTTTTCATCAAGTATCATCCGAACAAACTCTCTAGTGTTCTTCGTGTGCCATAACTTCTATCGACTTGCCAATCAATACATTCCATAATCATTTCGATTGGATCAACAAAAGACTTTGAAAATTGTTTGTCTCTGTCAATTTGTTCATGCAAATTAAACTCTTTAGGTAACTCTGAGATAAAAGCAATCACATTAGACTGTAAAATGTTAGGTGTTTTAAGCAAAAGATATTTTAACTTCTCACCTTCTTGAATCAACTGATACTTGTGAGTTAGTTTATGTTTCTTCAATAGATGATTATATATCAATGCACCTTTGATATGCATCGGTGTACCTTTCTTAAATATGCTCGACTTGTCTCCCCATTTTCTAAGACCATTTACTGATCTAGGAAATGCAGTTTCTTCTACAGGCAAATTCATAAAGTCTTTTCTGAAATCTTGAATAAATTTATTTACAGAACTTTCATCTTCATTCACAATCACCTTCAAAGAATCTTTCATCTTTTGCCGGCAAGCGTATGGTGTTGATGATTTGACAGACTCAATACCCATAACTTTTAAATTAGGTTCACTGTATCGAACACCCTCGTTGTCATGTACATTGAGAATATATCGTTTCTTGGCAGTCCAAATACCTTTGTCAGCAATAACTTCTCGGCCCATCTCCATCTTCTGGTCATAGGCGTGAACATAGTCAGCAAGTTCCTCATAGCAACCATTGATAAAAGGTTGTAATTTTTCTTCGGCAACCTTATTCAAAAACTCAATAGGATTTTTTGGGTTGACTTTATCAACCAACTCTTTGAATCGTACATAGATAGAATCTGTATCTGATGCCACAATGTAATCAATATTATCAGTTTTCAATATATCATTTAGATATTTGTTTACTCTTGCTTCAATCCAACGAATAGATAACTGGCCAGATGTTGTAATGGCAGTTGCCATTCGTTCATCATAATAACGAAAATACTCATTACCCAAAGCACCATAAGCACTGTTTAGAGCAATCTTTCTAGCCATCTGAATGTTGTGATACGTTGATATTTGACTTAGGTACTTTCTATCTTTAGTATCTTCATAGTTTTGTTTTGCCTCAAGCAGATAACCTTTAAACTTAGTTCGGTCAGTGTAATACTTCTCCATCAACTCGGGCAAGAAACCACGAATATCTGTTCTGAAACAAGCGCCGTTAGGCGTCACTGTGAGTTTTTCACCAAGAACATCCGTATTGACTTCTTTGTTTAACAGTCTGTCGATAGAAATAGAATCTGGAAACTGTTGTTTAATAAGAGTCTCTAGAGATATGTTGTATTGCATAATCAAATGCGGATACAAACTGTTTAAGTCAAACGACATAATCCATTCGTGTTGGCCGACTTGTGGTTCTTTCACATAGGCACCAACATACTTTGCACCTTTGGTGTGACTTCTTCGCTGAGGTATAATTACATCTTTCTCTAATAGATAGTTGTAAATGATAACATCCCACATACGGTTCTGTGAATAAACATCGTTGTAGTTTATCTTGGCTTCGTATGCCATGGTAAACATCAACTGAATCATGCCAAGATGATCCTCTAAAGCATCAACCAACTCAACGTCTTTAATGTTATAGTCAATGAAAGATTGGTAATCATTTGTATACCATTCTTTGAATGTATCGTATGGGTTTGGATCTTTCTTTGTACCCAACTCAATCATAGAGATATAATCAAGAGTATATGATTCTTGACCTGTGTAGGTAAACTTCTTGTAAAGATCAAGATAGTCTAAATTGGATACACCCCATATGTTAAATCGAGAAACATCACGACCAAATGTAGATGTGTGTTCTTCAGACACCGTATTCCAAGGCGACATGGCATTCATCATGTCTGAACCAAATAAATTTTTGATACGATTGCACAAGTAAGGTATGTCGAAGAATGTGGTGTTCCAACCAGTAATTACATCTGGTTTGACATTTGCCATAAACTCAACAAACTTATTTAACAATACTCGTTCATCATCACAATAAACATACTCAACATCATCACGGCTATTTTCGTATTCGGCAATACCCCATACGATAATTTTTTTCGTGTTGTGATTCTTTACTGTAATGGCAAGAACTTCTTCTTGAGCTACACCGGGATCAGGAAAACCATTTTCACTGGCAACCTCAATATCAATTGTTATTGTTAGAATCTTTTCTTGATTCCATTCAACAAGACCAGGATAGGTATCAGAGAGATAACAATACTGATATCTTTCCATACCGTAAATCGTGTTAGGTTGATCTTCGTAGTTTTTTAGAAACTCACGGGCTTCTTTCATTCCCGGCAGTTGTATAGGTTTAAGACCATGACCCTCAAGGGTCTTGTATGCAGTCTTTTCAGGCGTTCGGGTAAAAAGTACAGGCTTGTACTTGATTTTGCGCTGTACCCTCTTGCCGTTTTCAACTGCACGGACAAGAAGCATATTACCCTTTTGAATTACGTTGGTATAAAAATTATCAGTCATATAATAACTATATCAGGAAAACATCATTCTGTCAATACCGATTTGGTATCAACATTAACTTCCGGTACAACGATACCGGAACCAAATGCTTGCCTATAGTTATTTACTAAATCTTTTGCTGGTTCTATAATGAATACAATAAAATCTTTTGGAATATCCACTTTAAGTTTTGCAGTGCCCGCAAATGGAATCCACGGTGCAAAACCCATCTGCATACCTTGACCATTAGGATTACCCATTGGCATAAGTTGTGCTGGATTTTCTAAAGTTATAACATCATCTTTTTCTTCAATTTCGGAGACAACATCATCTCCTGCTCGCGTTCTTAATAATTTAATTGCCATAATATATCTTTACTTATTCCTCAATTTTCTTTTTGTTACCTATGTTGTATTTTGTTTCAAGGACCCAACTATCCTTTTCTCTAAAAGAAAGAACTTTTATTTGAGATAATGGTGCTCTTGGTTGAGACTCTCCCATAATAGATATGAGGCCCCAATCTTCCAATAACCCGGCGATAGTGTTTCTTCTTTCAACATCATTAATAGATATGTTTGTTGGTTTGCCATCTAGAGCAAATAGTTCTTTGAAGTGAACTATGAAGTATCTGCCTTGTTTGTGAAGAATGTGACAAGACTGATAAAGCTTTCGCTCTTTTCTACTTGCAACTCCAATTCTCGATAATGTTTCTCTTACTTTTAGGAAGTCATCTGTTTCTGATAATCCGACCTCTAGCATTAGGTCAGGTGTCCACTCCAATTCTTCCATGTTTACCGCCTCTAGTCAATTTTGTTTTTATTATTTTTATTTGCTCTTCGGTAAGAACTTCTAGAGCTTGTTTGGCCTTTTCATTACTATAGCCATAATATTCTTTCACTAAATCTAAATTTTTTAGTTTAGAAGCACGCAACCACTTAGCAAAGCGTTTGCGTTTTCCAATACTATTTAGTAAAAAGTCATATTGTAAACGACTATCTAAAAGACACAGGCGATTCATTTCATTGACATAAATGATGGTATCTGGAAATGGTGCTAGACATTTGTTGACAATGTATGCTGGGTATTTTTTCTCATCAAATTCATCCAACATAACATCTTTCTTTGTTATGTTTATACTATTCAAATAATCTTTTAATTCTGGCATTCTATAATCTCTGGCGGTACGTTACCAACTAACCAATGATCTGGTAGTGGTGACCAACCTTTTCTCAAATGTCTAATGAAGGCATTGGGATGCGTCCATACTTGCACACCTTCGTTTTGTAATCGTAATGATAGATGATGGTCAGATGAATTACCTCTGGGCCAACATGAGATAGGATAATTCTCCCACAACTCTTTGGTCATACCAGTTAATGCAAAGTTAGCATAACTGGTTCGCACAAGTTCTGGTGGCAGTTTTCTCATCTGTTCCATTGTTATCCATTCACCATACTCCTCTCTTGCCGGACCCCAAGATGGGTCTGTGCAACGAATTCTGTTTTGATTGACTGTTGACTGTTCACTGAAACTACCATCATTTTCAATATGCATATTCATCCAACCAGTGAAAACAGAACACTTCTTGCTCTCAGTATAGTATAACACGGTATCGGCTGCTTGTCTAGTGACAATCGCATCATCGCCGATAATAATGTAATGGGTGTAGTTGTGTTCCTTTATATACTTGTTTAACTGAAATGTAACTTGTGGTTCTGTAAATGCTTTAAAGAACACCATAGGAATATCAAAACTTTTCTTGTATGAATCAAGAGCAGGTTTTATATTTCTAGGTTGCATTACTAATAGACAGGGATCAAACATTATTTTTTCTCGTTATTAATATGATGGCCTATTGCATCTTTCCATCGTAGTTTCTGATGTGCAAATACACCACCAACTATATCTTTAGTCAAATAAGTATTGTCTCTTAATATTCTTGCAGGATTACCTACCCAAACTTTACCTGGTTCTACTAATGTTTTCTTTGGTACAACACAACCCATACCAATCATAGACCAAGCGCCGATAACCTGATGTTGATGTATGATGCAACCAGCACCACAATTACTTTCCTTCATCACATGAACATGACCAAGAATAACCGCATTAACACTTAGTGTTGTACCATCTTCAATGATACAATCGTGAGCGACATGGGAACCACGCAACATAATAATATTATTATGAACTTCTGTTGTTTCGGTTGTGCCGGCATGAATGCTCGTAAACTCACGAATTACGTTATCATTACCAATTTTAGTTTTACCGCCTTTATGCCAATAATCCATATGTTCGGGTCGTGTGCCCACAGAACAGTGACCTTCAAAACGGTTGTTGTCTCCAACGGTCAATTCTCCCGTTAGATGACAGAAGGGGCCAATGTAATTATTGTCTCCTAGTTTTACCAATACATCTACATATGCTGTTGGGTGTATAAAATTCATCGCCAATTCTCCTTTACCCATTGTTCGTTAGCCACAGTATGTGGTTTATCTTTGCCGTGAAAGTATACAATACTCGCATCTTTCAATCGGTTCATATGACCGTGAATGTGTACACGGTAACTTAATATTTTGCCCTTGAAGATAGTATCTAATCTTGGGCTGTCTGGATATGCCACTCTTAACAATGCCATCTCTGATGGTGCATTGTGTGGACCATAATCTAGTTTTGCATCTCGCAAAAACATAAACTCGTCGCCTTTCCATAACTGCCAAACTTCTTCACAAAAATCATCATCACAAATTGTAATGGCGTTGCAAATAGTTTCTGGATGATATGGATCTTGACACACTGCAATCTTGGCATCGTATGCCAAGATATCATCTAGTGGCCCTGTAATGATAGTATCAAGACCTATGGTTAATCTCTTGCCTTTACACAAGTCAGGACGATACAGTTCCATCAAACTCATCCAACCATATTGATCTACAGACCGATCAAAACGAATTGCATCGACAGGTTCTTTAAAATCGTAGTTTTGGTCAACCAAACAAATAAAGTTAAACTTGCCGTTATAATTTCTTTCTATAGCCCTATAAAGACGGTCTACCCATTCCGACGAATAAATTCCAGCACTATGCAAAATGCCAGTTTGTCTGCCATCAAACAAAGCACAAACAATTGTTATATCAGGAGTATAAGACTCTCTAGTGTTCCAACTACTTTCTTTGGAGTTCAGTCGCATCGTATTCATAATTATCACTCGTTTCATTTTCTCTATACATTCTAGCGCCATTTTGAATATGAAAATTCCAAGCCATCTTTGTTTTGGGCGAAAGTGTATAAAAACCCTCTAACCAAGATTTTGTAAATGAAAGATGTTTGAAAGTATCTAAGACTAACATTCTGCCATGACCTGATTTCTTACTCCAGACCGTATAAAATATAGCATATTTTAAACCATTCATTTCATCTAAATCTTTTACTGTTTTAGGAACTTCATCACAGTATGCAACACAAATAACAGCACCATCATTAGTATAGACCTCTCGGCCGGCAGACTGTCTAAATTCTCTGCTCAATTCTGGTCTAACAGGATCTTCAGACCAATGCAAATTTTCTGGCCAAAGATCGCCATATTTAATTTCTTTTACTTTCATTAGTAATTACCTTAGAAAATGATATCGATGAGGGTCTAATGATCCAACCTACCCCATCATGGTCTAGTTCTAGAAGTTTTTTTGGATTCCATTTTAAAATTTCCAAATCTTCATCAGACAAAGCAATATATCTTTGTCCCTTTTTGTCTTTGTAAATCATCTGCCTACATCCTTGAGATATTTTTCTTTTGTTTCATCCCAAGTCATGTATATGAGGTCATCGTAAAATAAACTTTCTTCACTTACACCGTCACGAGCCAATAACGATTTTATTCTCTTACTAGCATATTTATTCTTCCAGATATCCACCAAATGTTCAACCGATGTGTCAAATCTTTTTACTAGTTTATCCTCTGTGATTTCCTGTCGCAAAAACTCTGGTGTGTTTTCATACAAGTGAGAAAAGTAAATGCCACGTTGATGAAACGATTGTGTATTCTTGATACCCAACTGTGAGTAAGCATAAAGTAAGGAACGAAACTTGTGGTCACGTTTGTATTTACTACCTTTATCATTCTTTGCTTTCCATAGTTCCCAATACTTTACTGGATCTCTTTTATGCATCCACCTTCTTACTTCATAAATTGTTTCTCTCGTTGGTTCATAAACTAAGGTGCCACTTGACTTGCCTCGTTTGTTCCAATACTTTAGATTGTTATACTGAGAATATGATCCATATAAAGATGTTGTGGTTACACCGACAAGTGTTTGGCCGTATCTACGTTTCCATTCGTTCTGAACATCATCCGATAGACACAACAAAGCAAGTAGTTTACCACCGACATAGTTATACCCTAATGGTTGGGTTGGTAAAATACTAGACCCAATTGTGGTATGTAGTAGCATACCTGCATTTCTTTGTTCTCTTGTCCAACCCACAAAGTTATCTCTGGGTGTTAGATCGATAAAGTCAGATGACAATGCGATAACGCCAAGATACTTACTGGTTACTTTGTCACGAATAAGAAAGAACAAGTTTCTGCCAATGTTATTATTGTTTCTTTGTGTGTGACAAAATACTCTTACTGCCTTATAATGTTCATTGACCCATTCATTATCATTTGTTAGTATCAACTCGGGCTCTAACTTCAAATAATCATCAGGATCTTTCGGCATCCATAACAAAGGTTTTACTTTGTCTAAAAGAACTTTCTGTTTGTTGTCCATCATTACTCGTTCTGTGCCGAATAATGTTTTTGTTTCTCTTGATGGATACTTGCGTTGTATCTCACACCACTTTTGATACAGTGTGATTTCTTGAACAGGCATTTGCCGCAGTTGTTCTAGTTCACGTTCAAGCAAACTTCTCAACTCATCATCTGTTAGAGCATCAACTTTCTCTGGGAGGTTGTTAGGTATCCAACTCTCCCATTCACGAACAAGTCTATCGTTCCATTCTTCTTTAGGTTCTAAATTCATTAATCTCCATCAATCGGCCGATGATCTCGTCTTTTTTCATTTTAATAAGCCCGCAATATTCGTTTGCTACAAAAACATCGCCAGGTTTGATTGCGAGTTCCTTATCTATTATCGTTGAGAGGCCATTATTCAGAGCATTATTCTTGGTTCGTTCTTTATAGTTTATTTCGGATTGTGCGTTACGTTTCGCAAAACGCTGCGAGTTGTGAAATTTTTTAGAGACAAAATCACGTTTTGGTTCCTCAAGATCCGTTATCTTACCAGAAGGACTCATATCGCAATAAACTAGCATTGTTCTATATTCTTCGTCAGGACCAGCTTTACCTATTACTTGAGCATGATGACCGGGAAAAAACCCACAAGAAGGTCTTTTTGTTCTAACATCAGTTTCTATTACCTGGCTATCGAATGTTTGTGTTCGTTTGATATAATTAACACTTTTTTTCCCAGTTAATTTAAAAACTTTTTCATAAAGGCCATTTTCTTCTAAAAGACGTAAAGCTTCTTCTGGAGTGCCTGGTAATAAAAAATGTTCTCTGTATTCAGCAGGAGATTTAAAAAACTTTTTACAAAAATTTATAAGTTTTTCTTCTCTACTAGTTTCATGGTTTAAATCACAAGGAAACCAAGCAAAAAATTCTTGGGTAAAGTTACCCGTCTTATATTGTTTTATTCTTTTTTCTCCGTCCGTGGTTTTACCTATCTTAAAACACCATTTATCTAAAGAACTAGAGTAATAGTCTATTAAATAATTTCCTACTCCTTTCATCATTTTATACCTTTATTTGAAACTGCATTGTGACATTATCTCTGTTAGACAAGCCAACAGATTGATTTCTTGAT
>Ga0206125_10005190_pt1 | contig 11130 bp, 10 predicted proteins | sample Helgoland_Spring_4_FD_148598 | JGI IMG/M metagenome (GOLD analysis project Ga0206125, IMG submission 148598) | Pelagic subsurface seawater microbial communities from Kabeltonne, Helgoland, North Sea - Helgoland_Spring_Bloom_20160331_1 | ecosystem: Environmental > Aquatic > Marine > Epipelagic ...
ACCAATTGCTCGAACAACTACGGACCTTACCAATTTCCAGAAAAACTCATTCCAGTAGTCATCCTGAAAGCTCTCGCAGGTGAGCCCATTCCCGTCTACGGGGCAGGGGAGAATATCCGTGATTGGCTCTATGTTGAGGATCATGCCGAGGCTCTGCTCACCGTTCTGACAAAGGGTAAAGTGGGAGAGACCTACAACGTGGGTGGTAACAATGAGATGACAAACATTGATCTGATCAAGCTCCTCTGCACCATCCTTGATGAATTAGTTTCTGTTAACTCGAACTCTCAACTCGAACTCTCAACTAACAAAGCAATCAAGTCCTATCAGGATCTGATCACTTTTGTCACCGATCGCCCTGGCCACGACCTACGTTACGCCATCGATGCATCAAAAATTAAAAACGATCTCGGCTGGGAGCCCAAACAAGACCCCATATCTGGCTTCAAGCAGACCGTTCAATGGTATCTGGATAACGAAACTTGGTGGTCTGCCATTCTAGATGGTAGCTACCAAATGGAGAGGCTAGGCGAAGCCTAGATTTGAAGTGGGCGCCACTGTGCGGCAGTTTAAGTGGGCTGTGTAGCTGGAACAAAAAACGATAAGCAGCCGTGTAACAGCAAACCCAATTTTTAAAATAGCCAAATAATGAATAGAAAAGGAATAATCCTAGCTGGAGGAAGTGGGACACGTTTGCACCCATTGACAGAGGCGGTGAGCAAGCAGATATTACCAGTTTATGATAAGCCGATGATTTATTACCCTCTCTCAGTTTTGATGTTAGCTGGGATTAGGGAAATTTTAATTATTAGCACACCTCATGACTTACCCCAATTTCAAAAATTGCTTGGTGATGGCACGCGATGGGGGCTGCGCTTCGAATATATTGAGCAGCCTAGCCCAGATGGCTTGCCGCAGGCGTTTATTTTGGGTGAGGATTTTATCGGTGATGATGATGTAGCACTCATTCTTGGCGATAACATGTTCTACGGATACGGCTTCTCTAGACTTCTCAAGGAAGCCGCTGTGAATTCTGGAGCGACTGTATTTGCTTATCAGGTGCGTGACCCCAAGCGTTTCGGCATTGTCGAAATGGACGAGAATAAAAAAGCAATTTCTCTGGAGGAGAAGCCCGGAGCTCCGAAATCAAATCTAGCAGTGACTGGGTTATATTTCTTTGATAATCATATTGTTGATCTAGCCAAAGCACTCAAACCTTCGGCTAGAGGGGAATTGGAAATCCTCGACGCTATTCGACCATACATGGAGCGAGGAAATTTACATGTAAAGAATCTCGGGCGTGGTTTTGCTTGGTTGGATGCGGGAACACATGACAGCTTGCTGGATGCTTCCAATTTTGTTCAGACTGTTGAAAAACGGCAAGGTTTCAAGGTCGCATGCCTTGAGGAAATAGCTTGGGTCAATGGCTGGATCACAGACGATCAACTCAGAGCGCGTGCCGAAGAGCTTAATAAGAATAGCTACGGGGCTTATCTTAACGATTTGCTCAAAAATTAGATGATCTTATTTGTACTGCTTTTAATCAGGAGTCACCCGTCACGAATCACTTATTAGGCATTCTCCATCAATCATTCTCATTTTCATCCCATGTCCTTATCTAAAAATACACAGGAGCTTCCCGTCATTGTCTACACACCGGATTCTTCTCTGGCGGAGCCCAAGAGACTTTTTCGGGAAATGACAGATGAACTGAAGAATTCACGTGAATTAGCCTTTGCTCTCTTTAGCCGGGATATGAAAGCGCAAGTACGCCAGAGTATTTTAGGCTACGCATGGTTGTTTTTCCCGCCGATCGCTACAACTCTTGTCTGGTTTTTTCTGAATCAATCTGGGGTTGTCAAAGTAGCTGACACCGGCATGCCGTATCCTGCCTTTGTGATGATCGGCACCTTACTCTGGCAGGCCTTCCTTGAGAGTCTGACTAAACCAATCACGAGTCTTAATGCCTCGAAAGGGATGCTTGTGAAATTAAACTTTCCTCGAATCGCTCCTGTGCTTGCCGGTATTGGTCAGACCACTGTCACTTCTGCGATCCGGCTTTTACTTCTGGTTCCCGTTTTCATATTTGCTGGCGTGGAGGCTTCCTGGACCATCATCTTTTTTCCTTTAGCCTATCTTTCCATGGTTCTATTGGGCATTGCTTTTGGCAGCTTTCTTACCCCGATCGGCTTATTATACACCGACATTGCTCGGTCGATAGGATTACTAGGCCAGTTTGCTATGTATGCCACCCCTGTGGTTTATCCGCTCGCCACCGCGGGTTTCCTCGGATGGTTGAATCGTTTTAATCCGATGACTTACCTGATCGAAACTGGCCGTGCTACTCTCGTGGGAGGACCCTTTGACGCTTTGCCGATAGCGCTCATTATTTGCGCCTTTGCATTCGTTCTGCTTCTCATCGGTTGGACCATCTTCCACATCACCGTGCCTCGTATCATCGAGCGTATGGGTATGTGAACCCTAGGGCAGCATCTAGCTACGTTCACACCCTGCTTCAAATTCAACTCTAGCCCCTGCGGGCAACTTAAAATTCCTTTTCATGTCCTCACTACCCGAAACAAACAATTTAACGTCAAATCATGAAGTTCTCGTTAAAGTTGAGAACCTAGGTAAGATCTTTTGCCGTGACTTAAAAAAATCTTTATTTTATGGTCTCAAGGATTCAGCAAAGGATCTTCTTGGCGGTTCGCGTAAAAAATCCTTAGCAGTAAATCAGCGCGAGCTACGCAAAGGTGAATTTTGGGCAAATCAAGGGGTTTCTTTTAAGCTTCGCCGTGGTGAATGTATTGGGTTAATTGGTCACAATGGTGCTGGTAAAACGACTTTATTGAAGATGCTCAATGGCTTGATTAAACCTGACACGGGGCGCATTGAAATGCGTGGCCGAGTAGGTGCTCTTATCGCCCTTGGAGCCGGTTTTAACCCTATCCTTACAGGCAGGGAAAACATCTACATTAACGGCTCTGTCATCGGGTTAAGTAAAAAGCAAATCGACGAGAAAATAGACGACATTATTGATTTTGCCGAAATTGCTGAATTTATCGATTCCCCCGTAAGAACCTACTCATCGGGTATGCAGGTGCGCCTTGGGTTTGCCGTAGCAAGTTCGTTACTGCCGGATATTCTCATTCTCGATGAAGTGCTTGCCGTAGGTGACATGGGCTTTACTATTAAATGTTTGAACCGAATCCGCGAGCTGTCGAAAGATTCTGCGATTATTTTTGTTTCTCATAACATGCAGTATATCTCGAATTTTTGCACGCGGGTGCTGGTAATGGACCGCGGTGTGCCGATACTGGATGCTGATAATCCGGGTGATGGCATCAACTGTTACTTTGGTCAGATGGAGTTCAAGGGCAGCAAATCTGGCAAGGGCGGGGCCAAGCTCGAAAGTCTTGAAATTTCTGTCAGTGGTGCCATCTGTGATTTAGATCCGGTTATTAGACAAGGAGATGAGGTTGAGATTGATTTGTCATTTTCGATCAGCTCCGAAATCAAATCTGCTGTAGCTTTGGTGTGCATCGATGATGAATCCCAATCGCAAGTGATAGCCTACCCTCTGCTGAACGAATCAAATGAAAGTGCCCAATATCATCCCGGAACTCACCGTGTAAGAGTGCCCCTCGGAGCTATTGATTTAAATGCAGGTAGTTATAGCTTTTTGGTAGCAATCAGTGACACAGAGTCGAAAACAAATCTTCTTCGTGAATCAGGGGTGTTACCTTTTCGTGTGAGAGCCGATAATATGATTTGGTCAAAAATTGTCAGACCAACAAAGGCGATCGTTTGTTCAAAATAGAGACTGCTTGGAGTGCTAGAATAGCTGTTATTTAGCTATAGACGCTAAAAAATCTACTCATGGAAATATCTAATCATGTCCGATAAGGCAATATATGTGACCGAACCCTTTTTGCCACCGCTGGAGGATTACGTGGAATACTTGAAAGGGGTCTGGGACCGCAATGTGCTTACTAATCAAGGCCCCTTGGTTCGTGAGCTTGAGCAGAACATCCAGGCTTATCACCAGATCGATATGCCCGTGCATTGTGTGACAAACGGGGGCCTTGGTTTGCAAATCATGCTGAAGGCTCTGGACATCAAAGGAGAGGTGATCACCACTCCGTTTACCTATGTGGCTACGTCATCCTGCCCGTTGTGGGAAGGGTGCAGTATTAAATTTGCCGATATCGAGCCAGATCATCTGACCATTGACCCTGCTGCAGTTGAGGCCGTGATTGGACCGGAAACGGAAGCCATCATGGCAACCCATGTATTTGGTAATCCCTGTGATTGCGAGGCACTTGAGGTGATCGCCAGCAAACATGGACTAGCGCTCATTTTTGACGCTGCCCATGCCTTTGGGGTGAGCTACAAAGGCAAAAGTATTTTAGAGTATGGCGATGCGTCCATGGTAAGTTTGCATGCGACCAAACTACTGCACGCCGTAGAAGGTGGTTTTGTAGTTGCTAAGGATCCGGCCGTAGCGGAGAAAGTAGAATGGATGCGTCGTTTTGGTCACAAGGGCCCAGAAGAGTTTCATGGCTTAGGAATCAATGCCAAGATGTCTGAATTGCATGCGGCGATGGGGCTTTGTAATCTGAAGTATATTAAGGAAATTTTGGAAAAACGGAAAGCTGTCTGCGATGCATACGATCTCGCTTTTATAAAACTGAAAACTGAGGATTTGCGTCCTTACGCTTACAGGAAAGAAGCGACTCGGAATTACGCTTATTATCCACTGATTTTCGGTTCGGAAGAAGCATTGTTGAAGACTCTAGAAAGTCTCAATGATGCCAATATCTTCGCTCGCAGGTATTTTTATCCAGATCTATCAAGTTGTTTTGCCAGTGACCAAGAAGTATGCCCATTAGCGATAGATATTTCCAAGAGGATTCTATGTTTGCCATTATCAGACCTAATGGCGCAGAGGGACAAATCGGTTGAAATGGTCATCCATAGAGTGCTTGCTTCTAGCTAATATAATAAGTGTCTTGCATTAATAATAAACAAATTGAGAGTGATACTATGAAACAAAAACGAATATTGTTTTTAGGGGGATCGAAATTTCAACTGCCCCCCATTAAATATGCCAAAAGTCAGGGCCATTATGTGATTACCTGTGATTACCTTCCAGACAATCCAGGGCATGCGTTTGCAGATGAATATCATAACGTCAGTACTACCGATTTAAAAGCAGTTCTAGAATTAGCAAAAAGATTGAAAATTGATGGAGTCGTAGCCTATGCATCGGACCCCGCAGCTCCTACATGCGCTTATGTCGGAAATAAACTGGGTCTGCCATCCAATCCCTATGAATCAGTTTTAACGCTTGCGCGAAAGGATCTTTTTCGTGCATTTCTCGACAAGCATAATTTTCATACCCCCATTTCGAGAAGCTTCTATGATAAAGATGAAGCGTTTGAGTTTGCGTCCTCGCTTGGGGTCCCATTCATGATCAAGCCGGTAGACTCCTCGGGGAGCAAGGGGATTCGGAAAATAGAGACTTTGGATGATTTCGATGAATCATTTGAGTATGCGCTACAATTTTCTCGAGAGAAAATGGTTGTGATTGAAGACTTCTTCGTTCGGTCCGGTTATCAAGTGGCTGGCGATGGCTTCATTGTGGATGGAAAACTAGCCTTTCGTTGTTTTGCAAATGAGCATTTTGATTACTTGGTAAATGCGCATGTTCCGATTGGGGAAAGTTTTCCCAGTATTGCAGAAGAGTGGCAGCAGTCTGAGGCCCACACAGAGACGCAACGTTTGCTGGATCTTCTTGGGATGAAGACAGGGGCACTGAATTTTGATTATCACTACGACAAAAATGGTAAATTTTCGTTCTTGGAACTAGGTCCCAGAAATGGCGGAAATTTAATCCCCGAAGTTATCTGTTATGCCACTGGAGTAGATTTGGTTAAATACACGGTAGACGCAGCACTTGGTCTGGATTGTAGCGAGCTTGAGATGACTGAGACCGAAGGTTTTTATTCCTGTTACATGGTGCATGCCTTGAAAGACGGAATAGTGACCGATCTTTGGTATAGCGACATCATAAAGAATAAAATTCTGACAGAGTCTATAGAAGTCAAGATCGGAGAAAATGTTAATAAATTTGATGGGTCCAATCATACCTTAGGTACTATGATTTTAAAATTTGATTCAAGAGAAGAAATGCTGCACATGATGGATCATATGGAAGAGTATTTCCGTGTGGTAGTTAAGTGAGCAAGCTCTTGTTGCTGAGACTTAATGCATATCAGTATTAGTATGTTTGATGATACGACGAAAATATTATTTTTTGATGGTGATTGTGGTTTGTGTCAGCGTTCTGTTCAATTTATCATGAATAGGGATCATGAAAGACAAATTTTCTTTGCTCCTTTGCAAGGGCAGACGGCGAAAGTGGTGCTGCCGCATTCGTTGCGCATGAATTTGGATACTATTGTTTATCGGCGAGATAAAGAATCGACCCTATTGCGTTCGTCGGCGGTTTTACAGGCCTTGATCGATACTAATAGTGAGAGGCGGTTTTTCGCAAAAATTTCCATGTTGCTGCCTGTGTTTCTTCGGGATTGGTTTTACATGCGGGTTGCAAATAACCGCAAACGAATCTTTAAAAGCACGTGCCGCCTTCCCACTGAGGCAGAGCGTCGTCAGCTACTTCCTTGAGGCTTTCTGGATGGACTTGATGTTACTGAGGGCAGCCAAAAATTAGAAGTCTAGCTATAGGTTGCTATATAAAGTCTAGATTTAAATCTGTAACCATAAAGTGTGAATATGAATGATAGGAACCAAAGCTTCTTTGATGTTTTAAGCCGATGGATGACAGGTTCAAAGGTGATAGTTATTTGCTTGAAATGGTTGTTTGATCCTAGAATGTGGCTATTGCGTGCACTAATAGGATTGGCTTTGTTAGTTTTCATTAGCGATGCAATCGTGAATTTTTCAGATGTCGTTTACCAAGTTAATCGCATACTGGCTGGGTATAAGCTTTTCAGTGGTTTTGCCCTGGTGGTTGCCTTGGTCGTTTGTTGTTGCCTATTTCATCGCAGAAAAGAAATTCATCACTGGGCGTTATTACTTGATAGCAAAATCGTCCATAAGGCTATACTCACTATCGTCTTGCTGCTTTTAGTCTCATATATGGTTATGCAGCAAACGAGCTACGATACGTTCGTCAAGCACACATATAAAGCCGGCCTTATTTTCGTCATGGCTTGGGCGTTGGGGTTTTATATATTTCGCCGCAGAAAAGAAATTTCTCACTGGTTTTCTTTGATCGAAGGGAGCGTGATTCAGAAGGTGATCACCTCTATGTTGCTCTTACTCTGCTTGGTATTTACGCTAACGCAGAAAACAATTTATCCGATTACTCATGTGGGTATGTTTGAAGAATCATTTTACTCTCGCTTAACTAAAGATACACAAATCGAAGCGCCCGCTATGTATTGCCACTATGTTGATGGGAAATTTCGAGTGGAAAGCATCCGGCGTGCTTCTTTCTTTTTTCCGGGAGATCTTGACTTGGACTGCCATATATATCTTGGAATGATATATTTTAAGTGGCGCCATACCGAATATGTGAACGACATAATTATTAAAGCCGCCCAACGAGAAGGCCTGAAATTAGCCCCTATGGATCTCGTTTATTCATTAGGAGAAGACGTCCATATTATAAGCAAGACCCAAACTCAGTTGAGCGCATCAAAAACAAAAAACATTGATGGTCGTGCATACATGCAAAGGTAGCTATGAAAGATCATTTTTTTAACCGGATTACAGCAAGCGGATCGGCGACACAGTTGGCCTGCATAAGGATTATATTTGGAATTTATGTTTTTTGGCTTTTACTGTTTCCGGGTAATTTACAGGTAATCGATGAATTGCCGGCTTTGCCATTGAACCATGTTCATTTTTTCATGGTTCCTGAGAGTGTCAGTGGTTTATTCGTCGAGCATAACCTCTTAATTATTAAAATTGGAGTTGTTGCGGCAGCCTTGATGGTCGTAGGCCTGTTCACTACTATTGCCTCATGGATAACCACTTTCTGTTTTATAGCAACCCACTATACGTTATTTAAAATAACATATTATCACAATGAATGGCCTTATCTATGGCTCCCATTAGTGATATTGGCCATCGCTCGCTGTGCAGACAAGCTTTCTTTGGATGCGTGGCTTAAAAATAAGAAAAACTCGACGTTAACTGACTATAGTTCGAACGCATACCGTTGGCCCGTCGAAATAATAATCGCGTTTTTCGCATCGCTATATTTTTGCGCAGGCTTTGCCAAATTAGTGCCAATCGCAAGTGGTATCAAATGGTTGAGCGGAGTGCCAATTCAATGGCTATTCGCTACGCGTCTTTTTGATAGCCCTGTCTACTGGTTTATGAGTAGGCCTTTGTTTGATTATACGGTTCTCTGGCCCTTCACATTTATTGCGATATCAGCAGTGATCATTGAGTTGTCAGCTGGAATAATTTGGTTTTCAAGAAGATATTACCTTTGGGGCTTGGGCGCAATTTTATCGTTACACCTTGGTATTTATATCTTTACAGGAATGCCTGGATTTTTTCATACCTACCTGTTATTTTGTTTCGTTTTTATACCAACGAGATTTTTCAAGCGGTTTGATTAATCTCTGCAAACTGTGATCTGTCGTAGGCAATTATGTCATCAACTGATGTAATTTAAGTTGATCTAGAAGAACAGATTTCATCGTTAATCACCACAGTTATGATTCAAAAATTCGCAATTCACGGAGTGCCCCGCACAGGCAGCACTTGGATCGGCGAGCTGTTCAACAGCTCGCCTCGTGTTTGTTATCGTTTTCAGCCGCTATTTTCTTATGCTCTAAAAGGATACTTAACCGAATCATCAAGCTTGAGAAAAATTGAGGATTTCTATAACGAACTTTTGGTGAATAATGACGCATTTTTGTCCCAAAGTAGGGCTCGGGTTTCCGGGAAATTGCCGACCTTCGATAAGAAAGAGATAACGCATGTCGGGTATAAGGAAGTCCGGTATCATAACATTCTTCCGAATTTTATCCGAAGCTCCAAAGACGTGAAGTTTTTCTTGATTCAACGAAATCCATTTTCGGTTATTAATTCTTGGCTAAATGCTCCCCGTGAATTTCGAGCTGATCTTGGCTGGAGTCATATGGAGGAGTGGCGCTATGCTCTAAAGAAAAACATGAATCGACCCGAGGAATTTAATGGGTATGAAAAGTGGAAAGAAGCAGCCTTGCTTTTTCATTATCTATCAGTTCAGTACCCGGATCGAGTGATGATTCTACCCTATGATGAGCTTATAAAGGACACAGAGGTGGTTGTGAAAAGAGCGTTTAAATTTATCGAATTAGATTATAGCGATCAATCAAATGATTTTATAAGTGGAAGTTCCAGCGCAAATGATGATGCCTACTCTGTTTATCGTTCTGAGCAAACAGATGATAAATGGAAATTGCAGCTCGACCCTGAAATAGCTAAAAAAATAAAGGAAGATTTAAGGGGCTCGGTTTTGGAGGGGCTGATTAGTGAAAAATAATCATTGAAACTTTAATCGCCGGTAAGTGATGTTGTCCGAGTATGTATACTATAAGCTCAGTAAGTAGAACCATCAATAGTGGTGCGCTACTTATGTATTTTGAATAAGTTGAGCATAAAGAGCGAGGTCAAAATTTGCCAAGGTCAATGGCATATGCCCACTTAAAATATAAGATGCAACATGTCTCAACTTAAGCTGACAGAAAGACAAGCAAAGCTTCTCATTGTCGATTTTTCCAAGGAGATTGTTTCCTCTCTGGTAGTTGCTGACCCTCTCGTTAGCGTTTGCTTTCTTGCTTATAATCAGGTGCCTTTTATCGAGCGGGCACTTGATAGCGTCCTTATGCAGGATGCCAATTTTGCTTTCGAGGTAGTCATCGGCGATGATGCTTCTACTGATGGATCTTCCGAGGTCATCAATCGCTACCAGCGAAAATACCCCGAGAAAATCAGAATTCTTCGATCCATCGAGAATCTCGGTAAATACACCGGCAACGGCCGTTTGAATTTCATTAGAAATCTTCGTGCATGTCGTGGCAAATATATCGCGATACTTGATGGCGATGATTACTGGACTGATCCGTTTAAGTTAAAAAGACAAATTGAATATCTGGAACATCATCCTGAGTATGCGGGTTCCTGCCATGACGTTGCGATTGTCGATGATGTTGGAAACAAACTTTCTCTCCCCGATGTTTTTGTAGACTACGGGGATAAAGTGGATCTCTGCTTTAACGACATAGTGACCTCAAAGACGCCGTTCCATACAGCTTCCTTTGTTTTTCGAGAAGATGTGATCGAATGTCTTCCCGATTGGTTTCTTAATGCTCCTTATGGTGACCGTCCTCTCATGTATCTTACGGCAGAGAGGGGCCAGATCCGGCGTATTCCGGAGGTGCTGAGCGCATATAGGAAACATCAAGGTGGGTTGACTCAAAAATCCTCTGGATTGGCTTATACTTTGATTTTTCTGCGTTTTAACTATATGCTTAAACGTTATTTTGCGCCGCAGGCAGATTCTGAATTTAATGAGATGTTACGACCGCGTGAGAAGAGTGTTATCGGTTACGTATCTGGAAGTGGTCGTTTTACGAATATGTATCTGCTACTGCTTTTTTTCACCCGACATCTCAGATTTATTGCTTTAGGGAGCCTTCAGCTGCGCTTGCTACGTGTGGGATATACTAAAGGGCGGAATATGGTTGGTAGGTTTATTCCGAGTAAGATGAAGGATAGGCTTTCCAGTCGCTAGAGGTGTTGTTTTGAGCCTAGATGACAGCCGATTTTATATGAGTGTGAATTGACCTTCAGCAGTTAAGTCCCCGCTAAAATAGCCTCCGGAAATAAAGTATTTAGCTGAAGCAATTAAAACTATGAGTGACAATTTTACAGAGATAGCAATGACCACTGCCAATTTGGACCGCTACTTGGTTCGCACATCAATTTTCGAGGCTCTTAAAATAAGTTCGCAGAATTTTGCCGGCAATCTGTTAGACATAGGTTGTGGTAAAATGCCTTATAGAGAATATCTACTCAAAGATAGCCCCATTGATTCCTACA
>Ga0206125_10005191_pt1 | contig 11129 bp, 14 predicted proteins | sample Helgoland_Spring_4_FD_148598 | JGI IMG/M metagenome (GOLD analysis project Ga0206125, IMG submission 148598) | Pelagic subsurface seawater microbial communities from Kabeltonne, Helgoland, North Sea - Helgoland_Spring_Bloom_20160331_1 | ecosystem: Environmental > Aquatic > Marine > Epipelagic ...
CATTCATCTTGGAAATAAATCAACTCTTTATTTTTTAATATATTTTCATACAATTCATTTTTAATAGTATTATCTAAATTTTTTGAAACTAAATATAATCTATCTTCTAAATTTAATTCATTTTCACTTTTTTCTTCTGCATTTTTACTATCTTCTTTTTTGTTTAAAAACATATTTAATAATTCATTTTCCATTTATTAATAAATAATAATAACTTTATATACCTAAATATACGCACATTTGCAGCTGTAAATTTTTTTTAAAAAAAATATATTATAAATATATATGGCAATTATTAACTTGCATTTAGATTTAGATGAAAATTATAAAAATTTTTTAAAAGATACTTATAAATTATTTGTCATATTAATTGTGATTCAATTAATATTTAGTTGTATGAATCCTAGTAAAGATTTTTTAATGAATGCTTTATCTGGAGACTTACTAAATGATGATATAATGTGTTTATTACTTATTATTATTATAGGAATATCAGCTTATTATTTAGTTTTTAATAAACTTTTAGAAATTAATTAAATTAATATAAAAAAAATTATGATTCTTGAATAGTTTCACTATTTTCCAGTTGTTCAACTTGCTCAACTTGCTCGAGTTGCTCGAGTTGCTCTTCTACAGCATCATTATTATCATTCTTTTTTACCATTTTCTTTTTAAATTTAAGCCTAGATTCATTGTATTTAATGTAATTATCAATATAATCACTTTTTGCTACTTTTAAAAACTTAAACCACTGGTCAGCATACATAACCATTGGTTGTTTTGAAATTCCATACAATGCCAAAGCACCACTTCCTGTTACTTTACAATAAGGACGTGATGGTCTTTGTTCCTTTAATTGAATTTTATTTAGAGCATCATTCAATGAGATTTCCTCTGATTTTAGAGCATTAATTATACCACTTAATTGTTGGTAAGCTGACATTGTTTTTCTTTGAGTATTGGTTTCTGACATTTTGTATAGTTAAACTTATATTTTAATCTTTATATATATTTTTTTCAATTTTAAATTATTTTTTTAAAATATTTATAATTATTATATGAAGTTAGACCATCATTTAGTCACTATTGTTTTAGTTATAATATTTTTATTTTCATTTATATATTATTTATATTTTAATAAAAATACAATAATTGGTTATCAGACTATTAAAAATTTTGAAAAGCAAAATGCTGACTTAAGTAAATTAGATGATTTATATAAAAGAAAAACATGTGATGATTATTGCTCTACTGATATTTGTAATAATTATAAAATAAAATTAAACAATTATAAAGAATGTTTAAATTGTCAAAAAAAGTTTCAATGTTATAATCCATTTACTAACCAATGTGAATTTTGTTTTTCACTTGGTATAAATCAATGTGATACTCCCATAAATCCAATAAACACTTTATGTAATTAATTATTTTCTCTTATTAACATAGAATGAAATATTATTTTATTTTATTAGTAATTGTAATATTATTTTTATTATTTTTTTATTATAATAACTTAGAAAATTTTAAAAATTATACAAGAAACAAGGTAAATAATTTATTTTTAAAAAACGATAAAAATATTTACAAAATTAATATTTTAAAAAATGAAGAAGATTTTAACGAATGTTTTAAAAAATGTAATTATTCTGATTGTTTAAAACTAAAATTAATGAAACAAAATTATAAAAAATGTATGCAATGTCAATCTAATAATAAGAAATGTTTTAATAATCTACTATCAAATGGTGTATGTGATAACTGTGGTTCTAATTTAAAAAAATTTAATTGTAATGATATTAATAATTATGCTTGTCCTAATTTACATGATGTTTTTAATGAAAAAGGAGTCGACCCATATTATTTAGAAATTATTAATAAAAATAATATTACAAGTCCTTATAACCAGTCATGTTTATTTTGTTGGAATTTAAAAAATTATTTTTAGTTACTTAAAAATAGTATATTATTATTAATTATGGAATATAATATACAAATTATACATAATGAAAATTCAAATCATTTAAAATTAAATATTGATTTTGAAATTGGACATATTCAAGAAGAAGTTTTAAGATTTTTTAATCTTATTATCTACAATATTGAATATTCTATTATAAACATTGATAATAAAGAATATATTTTAGGTATTGATGAATTAAAATTTCAAAATAAATTAAATGAATTTCTTAAAAATAATGATACCAATAATATACAATATATTAAAATATTAGATAGAAAAAGAGACGAAAATGACAATGTTTTAAAAGAAAATTTAGTAATTGAGGAATATAATAAATGGTTTCAAGATAGAGAAACTAGAAATTATATTAGTTATGTTAATAATTCACAAAATAACCAAAGAAGTTTTGAAAATATGTTATTTGGACAAATACCTTATACAAGGAGAATTATTAGAAGATATAATTTAAATCATAATATACCTACTAATATACATACTAATATACAAAGTAATCAAGAACCTAATATAGAAACTAATCAAGAATCAAATCTAGAAACTAATATAGAAACTAATCTAGAACCAAATCTTGAAACTAATCAAGAATCAAATCTAGAACCAAATGAAGAAACTAATCAAGAACCAAATCTAGAAACTAATGAAGAACCAAATGAAGGAAATAACGAAGTTAATGATTTAAATAATCAAAATATAATTAGAAATAATATGAATAATCTTATAGATACATTCTTTGATGATATTACTAATATATCTCCAATTAATAATAATAATTTTTTAAATATCATAAATAATAATATACAAGAAAGAATAAATAATATTAACAATAATAATTCAACAACTAATGATGAAAATTTAATTGAAATAGATTATCAAAATAATAATGATAATGAAGTTATAGAAAATGAAATTAATAATGAAACAAATGATATAATAGATAATGATGAATCAATAGATAATAATGAAATACCTCACAATAATATTAATGAAAATTGGAGAAATATTAATCGAAGTTATAATAATCAAGATTTATTAAATATTGAAAATAATATTCAAAATAATTTTAATCATATTTTTAATAATTATTTAATGAATTTTAACAGAAATAATAACGAGAACAACGAGAATAATAATGAAAATAATAACGAAAATAATAACAATGAAAATAATAATATACAAAATAATTTAAATAATTTACAACAACTAGAAGAAAATTGGTTAAATAATATTAATTTGGGTTCAACTTATCCTAATAATATTTTTGATACAATGCAAGCAAATATATTTGGTACTATACCATTAAACTCAGATTTAACACAAGAAGATAATTTAAATGAAAATGTTATTATTGCTTTAACAGATAAAGAATTTGGTGAAATTAATAAAATTGAATTTAAAGATATTGATTCGGATTCAAAGTGTAATATTTGTTTAGGTACTTATGAATTATCATCAAATATATTAAAATTAAAATGTGGGCATACTTTTGATTATGATTGTGCTAAAAATTGGTTACAAAACCATAGTAACAAATGTCCTGTATGTAGAGAAGAAGTAGCTAAAGGTCATCCTATTAATTTATAAAATCATTAAAAAAAAATAAAAATTTGAATTATAAAGATATATTAATAATAATAATATATAAATATGGATACATCGCTTTATGTTGAAAACTATATTAATAAATTAAATGAATTAAATGAAAAAAATATTAAAGAATTTGATTATAAACTAAAAGAAAAACTACCTATAAAGGAAACTAAAGAAATTATATCATATAAAGAGATGAAAGATTTCACTGATTCACGAAAAAAATATTATCAACAGAATACTAATTTTGAAAATGAAGAACATATTAATATTTTTGAAAATAATATAATTAAAACTGATGAAATAGAATTAAATTTCTATGATTTACCATTTGAAAAAAAAATGGATAATATTTTTGATTATATGAAAAGGAAAAAAATTAAATTAAACTGTGATATGAATATAATTAATGATATTGTAAATGACAATGCATTATTAAAAAAATATATAAGTATTGATAAAACATATAATATAATTAATAAAGTATCATTTTTTAAGAAATTAGAAAATGGTGATTATAATATTGTTTTAGAAAATAGTAATAAAAGAACAAAAAAAAAATTTTTTACTAAAAAATAAATCATTATAATATATATGGAAAGAATAATCTATTTTTATATTTTTATAATCATAGTTTCATTATTATTACTTTTTAATAAATTTAATATGAAACAAGATAATAAACTCATTCAAAATGAAAATTTTAATTTTTATGAAACAAATAAAAATACTCCAAATTATATTAAAAATTATTTAAATAGAAGAGTAAGTAGTCATCCTGATTATAATAAAGAAAATATAAGTCAATTTAATTATGATAGATTATATGATAAATTACAATTAATCAATAACGAAAAAATAAAAATAGAAGGACCATTTAATCATGAAAAATATATTACTTCAACGACAGATGATAAATTAAGAAGAGATTTAGATACAATAACTGAATATGTTTTATTAATTTTAAATCAAGATTCTTATTATAATTTTGCTAAGACAAATTATGGTAATGTTGAAATATTTTATAATAAAAATAATGCTGCTAACTATAAGTATGAGTTATTTTTATGGGATAAAAAGAATTATTTTGAAATAAAATTAGTAATTGATATTATTAAAATTCCCAAAAAAAGTTATATTCATAAATTTGGTATTAAACAAAAAAAATATATTTTCCAAGATTATAATATTGGTATTCCATCTAAAGACCAAATGATACCATTGCCTCTTGATGTTATTCCTACACAAAATAATAAAATTGCGAATGAAATTTATAAGAATGACCCATTAAAACCAAAATATTTTTATTTGAATCAAGTAACTATTGAAAATTCAACATTAATTGTTAATTATTCAAAAAATAATTTTAATAATAATAAAATGAAAATTGATGAATCTGGTTTTTCAGGTACAACGGATATGTCTTTAGAATATATAGGTTATCAAGGTACGAATAATCCAACAATGGAAAAAAGTAAAAAATATAATAAATGGCCTATTTTAGACGAAGAACCTAAATGGAAAGGACAATATCCTGCCAAAACACCTCCTCAAAGTTGGGATGTTGATGGTATATATTATTATTCTAACAAAGATAAAGTTAAAGCTTCCAGGAATGATAAATATTGTGATACTTATGATCCAGGAACTATTTGGAGTCCAATGAAAATGCCATTACAACCTTATTCAAGACCTACATTAGCATCCATTCCAAGAAATTGTGGAGAAAATTATTGGTTATTTAATTCTGTTGGACCTGATGGTACATTCTTTGGAGGTGGTAAAAAATAAATTACCAAGGATAATCCGAATATCTTGTTTTTATTACTTTTTCATTGTTATCATATATATAACAACATTTATTATATTTATCTAAACCATCTTCACAATCCATTGGATTTCTTGAACATTTTTCATGGAATAAATATATATTGTATTTATTATTTGGATCTTTGTAATATCCATTTTCTATATTATTTATTTTATAATATAATTTTAATTTTTTATATAAATCTCTTGTAAATTCAAAATATATTTTAACTGGTTTCTGCACATTTATCATATGTTCTATTAAACTGAGAAATAATGGGTTTTTTGGTTTAGATGCTAATACACCTTGGTATATTGTTCCTCTAAACATAGATGTAACCGTGTAAAAATCAACATTTTTTTTATTAAATACAGTATTAATATTTTTTATTAATTTTGTTTTAATGTCCATATATATTCCACCAAATTGATATAAATAACAATATCTAAATAAATCAGCTTTGTGTGCTCCTTTATGCAATGTATAAAATGTATTTAGAACTTTACCATCAAAATATTTTTTTAAAAATAATACTACTTCATTATCATCATATATTATATGTTTATAATCTGGAGCATATTGTTTGATATTTTCATATACTTTAGATGGTATTTTAGTTTTATCATGATAAGTACTTATTATTACTTTTGGTATTGATGATTTATCTTTTAATATTAAATAATCATGATGAAATTTATTTGGAAATTTATTATTAAATAATTCATAGTTAAGTGATTTATTAATAGTATAATAAACAATTAAAATAATACATAAATATATTAAAACATATTTCATTATATTAATATATATTAATATTTTTTTATCTATTTATGTATTTTTTTTGATTATTTATTTATCTTACATATGTGAATATTTAAAACGCAGTTTTTACGACAAAATCATCAGATATTTATTAAATCTTTTAACTCTTTTTCTGTAATATGTTTTTGGAACTCTAATATGTAACATACGTCAAATATATACGATTCTTCACCACCTCCTTCAATATCTAAATCCAATATATATTTGACACAAAACTCGGGTGTAAGCGTTTGTGTTGCTAAAAGTATTTTTTCATCAAGATGTTCAATATTTTTTTCTAGAATATCAATTGAATATTTATTTCTATTAGCTAGTAAGTCAGTATTAGTCACTTTCATTCTTTCATCTTTATTCATTATATTATTATAATAAAAACTATTTATATCTTTTTATTATATTTCAAAAAAATTATGTTTAAAATATTCACATTCATAGTATAACAATATAATTGATATGAATATATTTACATTAATTACAAAATAAAAAATATTTTTAACTAACAGATAATCTTACTACACCTAATGGAACAAATGGTACAATATAAACACTATTTGCATAATACTCTTCTTTTAATCCTGTAGAAGTTGAATATTTTGTTTCTAAACCAATACTATCTTTAAGTGCATCAAAAATAGCTATTCTAGTATTATGATTTTCATTAATTGTTTTGGATTTAAAATTTTGGAATGTATTTTTTTCTTTTTTTTCTGAATCAAACCAAACTTGACCATCAGGCATAGTACATAATATTCTTGATTGGTTCCTTAAAATATTATCAACATTTTGATCAATATTATCTTTCATAATAAATAAATTTCTAACAGCTTCATCATATTTTAAAGCAAGATTTGGTTCATTTAAAAATAATACCACCGAATTATATATTTCTTTATTATCTAAAAAGTTTTTCTTATATTCATCTTCTAAAAATCTAAATACATCAGACATATTATATAATAATTAAATATTTTAAAATAAAATAATTTTTTTTTAATATTTACATATATAATTAAAATAAACGATTTTAATTATAAAATTAGTGAATTATATGGATTTTATATCAAATAATAAATTTTATATATTCTCTAAAGTGAAATAACTTTTTATTATTTTTTAAATCAAAATATATTAATTAATAATAAATTATATATTACTATCTAAAGTTGCTCCTTCATTATCATTATATTTAACTTTTAATGACTTAACATTTTCAGGATCACTTTCATTCATAATTGCTACTTTTGAATATGAATTTTTCATATCATGAAACTTATTTCTATTTACTTTTACTATACCATCTAATACTTTAGAATTAATAGATTCTTCTAAAAATACTACTTCTCCAATATCTTTTAATTTTGTATAAGGTTTTCCATGTTCATCAGCATTATTGAATTTTTGAAATTCATTATCACTTATTTTTAAATTAGGTAATAAAGTTACATTCTTTGCTTTTTCTAAAAATACAACTTTAAATCCAGGACCTGCTCTTGTTTTAACAATATTATTTACAATTGTTCCATTAAAAGTAATTAATCCACCTTTTTCTGAATCTATTTTTTCACCAACAGCAATTTTAATTCCTTCAGCTTTATCAGGTCTTTCATTTGTACCAGCTAAATTTTCAGAATCAGCAACAAATGTATTGTTTCTAATAACAAAATCATAAATTAAATTAATTGTATCATTTTTCATAGTAGTACCATCAATTAACTCACTTAAAGTAAATGCCATACCATCTGTAGAACCATCTTCATCATATTTCCCATCTTTATCCTTTCTAGCACCTTTTGAACCAGTTGTACTGAAATAATTATTTTCAATATTACCATTGATTGTAACGTTAGGACCATAAGAATCTAATGTTAAACCTTCATCCCCAACATCAGATACAGTATTTTCTAAAATATTTAAATTTAAAATACCATTATTTCCTACATTGATATCAATACCATCTGCTGAACCATTCAAACTTAATATATTATTTTTTGTAATATTAGCATATAATGTTACTGGTACATCACTAGGGCCAGCAACATCATCAATAAATCCATCATCTCCGGCATAATCTTTGGCTCTATTTAAATTTACTTCAATGCCATCACATCTATTAGTTTGATTAGAGTTAGGTAAATTATATCTTATTGTATTTTCAGTTATAGTAACATAACCATCTTTATTATTTCTAACAAAAATAGATGCTTCTAAATTAGTATCTACTTCATCAACACTTGATAATTCTACAAGATTATTTTTAACAATATTATATTGATTTTTTTTTATATTTTCAATATAAATTGCTTCTCCTATACACCCAAATAATTCATTATTTTCAATTTTAATAATATCACATTCAATTAATTCAATTCCTCTGGCATATTTAGCTTGTTCTCCTTTAGAATTTACATAGTTTGGATCATTATCTACTAAAAATGGTAATGTCATTATATTATTTGTTACTGAAAGATTCTTAACATTTTTTAAATGTATTCTACATCCTAAAAACATACAATTATGAATTTTTAAATTAATTATATCAGCTCCTTTAAATATAACATTTTCATAGGATGTATCAGTTAATTTAGTATCACTTTTAATTTCAATTTCAGTGTCTGTTACTTTATTTTTGAAATTTTTTTTCTTTAAAGATTTTATTTTTTTTTCTAAGGTGTTGGTCATTTATAATATTATATAATATTTTAATTAAAAATTCTATATATTTATTTTATAATTTAAACGATAAAAAATATATTTTATATTTTTATTTTTTTAGAATAATTTTATTTTAAAATTTAAAACATATAATCATCCAAATGAATCAATTTATACGGATTTTTTCTTATAAATCTTAATATATTATTTTTATTTCTATCCATAAATGTATATGTATTTGATGATAATTTAAATTTAGTTATTTCTTTTATCATAAAATTATGATCATATAATCTAGTTATAAAACAATTCTCATTATTTTCTTTATATTCTTCAGATTCATGAATTATATTTGAATACATATAAAATATAAATAAAATATTTTTAAGTAAAATATATATTGATATATTTACAACAATTTATTTAAAAACACTTTTATATAAAATAATTATAATGAAACAAATAATAAATTGTTTATTTGCATTTTACTTTAGTTATAATTTTATTTTTCATTTAAACAATAATATATTATACAATTTCATATATTATTTATTATTTGATACTTTATATTTTATTTTTTATGAAAAAGAAAATAAAATTAAAAATGATATTATTTTACATCATGTGAATGGCATTGGTATTATTTATTCTTATCTTAATTTAAATAATATTTATAATATTAATTTGAATCATTATGATAAATTATTTAGCTTACAAGAAATAACAACATTAATTGTTACTCTTAAAAATTGTTGTTCAAATAAAATGTTAATAAAATATTTAAATAATTTATTAACTATTGCTTGGATACCTTTAAGAATAATAATACCTTATCTAATAATTATTTTAACGTATCAAAATGAGTATGTGGATAGTATATATTTTCGATTAAAAGTATTTACATCTTCTGTTTTTTTAATGATTAATATAAAATGGACGTTTTTATTTTTAAAAATACTTGACAATAACAAACATTTTTCTTCAATATTATTATTAACTCCTATTATATTTTTGGATAATGATATAATATTATTACATTTTTGCCTATTTATGTCAATTAGTAGTTATATATATAATATTAAAAAAAATAAATTAACTATTTGTTTTGATTCTACAATGATAAGCTTATGTAGTTTAAAATTATCTTATAATATTGATTATATTTATTTATTATTATTTGTACCTTTTTTAATTTCAGTGAAATATATTTTTCCTAAAAGCGAATTACATTCACTTATTTTTATATGTTCAATTGGTCATAAATTATTTCAGAATAAATTATATGGATTACTAAATTTACTATGTATTTTTTTTTCTTATTTATATAGACATTATACAAAAATAACATTTTTATGGCATTTAAGTTGCTCATTATTAGTAATTTCAATATTTCATATGGACAATAAATTTATCATTTAAAAAAATTGATGCATTAATAGATTAACTAATACAAATTGAATCCAACTTGAATCCAACTTGAATCCAACTTGAATCCAACTTGAATCCAACTTGAATCCAAAAATATGTCATCAACTGAATCCAACAATGTATTTTACAAAGATATTAACGATCACTATAAATTGAAGCCATGTGAGAGAATGCTTTCAATTAAAGAAGCTATATATAAAAGAATTATATCACTTAACAATGAACAACTTCTAATTCCGAAGACTGACCAAAATCTACCAAATATCAATGACGAAGAACTAATTAATTTGGTGAATAATTTCAACAATGGGTTGGAAAATTCTCAAAAGATCACAATCCTCGAATTTCTCACAATTAGCAATCATTATAGGTTTGATGGAAGAGTCGACCGAATTCAAGTTTAATTAACAATTGACATCACTATTTATTATAAATTTAAAATTCAAAATTACTAAAATCTTTTTGTTGTGATTCTTTTTTATCATTATTCTTACTTATGGTAATAATTTCATCTCCACCTAAATTGTCAAATACATTGTCAAATACATTGTCAAATACATTATGTTGTACAGAATTATCATCTGAACTATCATCATTTTTAACATCTATTTGAATATCTTTAGACTTATTTTCATCCGAATCATCATTTAAATTTATGTAATCTTTTATCTTTTTTTGCTTTTTTGAATCAGCTTCTTTTTTTTTTTGCTCACGTTTCTCTTCTCGGATTTTTTTTTTTTCTTCTTTTTGACTATTTAATTCTTCTTTCAAAAAATCTAATCCCATTTCCCGATAATATAATACTTCTTCCCAAAAATCACCTAATTTTAACTTTGCTTCATTAAACCATTC
>Ga0206125_10005196_pt1 | contig 11125 bp, 10 predicted proteins | sample Helgoland_Spring_4_FD_148598 | JGI IMG/M metagenome (GOLD analysis project Ga0206125, IMG submission 148598) | Pelagic subsurface seawater microbial communities from Kabeltonne, Helgoland, North Sea - Helgoland_Spring_Bloom_20160331_1 | ecosystem: Environmental > Aquatic > Marine > Epipelagic ...
TAAACCCAACCATTTTCCATATCGTTTTGTGGAACTCCGTTTATCATTACTGCGATGTTTCGTTGATTAAAACCACGAATGTTGATACGAGCGTCACCCGCACCACCACCTTGTTGAGTTGCATATACACTTGGTGTTGTGTTAAGAATCATTGGAATATCTTGGCTACCAAGACGAGTTTCAAACTCTTCTTTTGTTACATTAGTGTAAGCAACTGGTGTTTTGTCAGATGCTCTTGAAGCTAATACTTCAACATCTGATAATGCAAGTCCACCAACTTCTAATTCGAAGTGGGTCATTACATCTTCATCACCAACAACAATTGTTTTAGTTATTGGTTTATACCCTATGAAAGAAGCTATTAGTTCGTATGAACCTGCTGGAACACTAATCATTGAGTAAGCACCCGCTTCATTAGCGATGTCACCTAAGTTAGTTCCAACAAGGACGACATTAGCACCTTCAAGTGGTCTTGAGTTAGTATCATATACGGTTCCCATTACTGATTGTGCGAACAATCCAGTAGTTACCATAAACAATACTATAAGATTACGAATATTCATAATCGTTCTCCTTGTTTGTTACTGTGATAACGCGTTTTTATACTGGTGCGTCGTCTGCCAGTTAAGAAAATTATTTTTCATCTGTTATTTCTGGAAGTCCAGGTAGTTCACAAGAATCATTATTACAAAACTTATCAACTTCTGCTTCTTCATTTTTAATAACTCCAAATGATAATTTACCTAATTTTTTAATTTGTTTATTATATTCCTTTTCTTCAATAGCTTCATAAGGCATCTGTTTGTATGCTCCATAATCGTGTCTTGGTAAAAGTGAAATACCTTTCAAATGATATTGAAAGTATTTAAGGACATGCGGGATTTGTTCTCCCTCTGTTTCTGGGTCAAATGTCACAGTGCAACTGACTTGATTATCAGCCCAATGTCTTTGCATAAATGCTGCTAATGAGAATTGTTCCCATATTGTTAATTCACCAGCTGTTCTGATTCCCTCACCGACATCAACTGGTATTTCTACCACCAATGTTGAGTCTTCTGAACCGAAGGCTGGTTCTATTTTGTATCCAGCTTTCTTTAATGGTTCAATTAATTCAGAATTTATTGATATTCTGATTCTTCTTGTGTAGAAACGACTTTCTGGATAATGTAAACCAGGTGTAGCTCCTGCTAATAAAGATACCGTACCACTTGGTTTTACTGAAGTAGTCTTAATTGACTTTGGAATAGCAAACCAATCAGAATATTCTTTATCCCAATGTTGTATATTACTATATCCTTCTTCTAACCAATTTTTTAGTTCGTGTATTCCACGATTTGTAATGAATTGTGCGACACCACTTACTGAACAACCTATTCGTCTATTTCTTAACATAACTCTGTTAGTATCTGACCAATGTGTTCTTCCGAGTGTGACAGTTTTTGCGTATAAATAAGCAAACTTTAAGGTTTTTTTATAATCTTCTAATGAGTCGTGATTGTTTGGAAATGTTTCCACTAAACAACATAATTCATAAGATTCTAATGTCTGTTCTAAACAAGGATTTCCACCCATTGCTCTATGGTCTTTATTATCACCACCATTTTTCATACGAGAATAATGTCTCATATTTTCTAACCACGCGAAACCAGGTTCACCATTATCTACAATTCTTTTTGCAACATCTGAATAGTCCATACCAAGTTCTGCAAATACTGAATTGTTTGATGTCCAACCAAATTGGTCTCTGTGTGGATTAACCTTATAATTTTTTAAATCTAAGTATTCTTCATTATCTGGTTCACCAAACACAATTTCTGCTGTTCTTCTAACATTACCTGCTACAACACATTTACCAATCAGATTCATAATATCTACAATTGTTGTAATAGTAATTGGTTCTCCACTATTCTTTTCTAATACTTTACTAATATCTCCGTGAACTTCCTCTAATGGTTCTGGACCACTCGAAACACCACCAAATCCTTTGATTGGCTCACCAGCTAATCTAATTAGACTATAATCAAATTCAATCGGTGAAGTTCCGTGAAAATAACTCTCTAATAATACTTTAAGTGAATCAACCCAACCTTCTCTTGTGTCTGGTATTTGATATTTTGTTGTTTCTCTACTCTTATCAACACCCTTAACGATTATTTCTCCCGCTCCTTTGGTATCAAATCCAACACCAACACCTAACATTGAGGCATCCATTAAGAAACAAAATGGTTTTGCGTAGTCTTCTTTTAATGTTTTTGTAGATACAAAAGCACAATTATTTAATGCTGCATACAATCCCTTTTCTTCTGTGATTGCTGTTCCCATTGCCCATAGTCCACGACCAGGCGGTAAAAACTTCATATTAAAAATTCTGTCATACATATCTTGTGCAGACTTTTGTGCTTGCCAAGGATTCCAACCTAATTGATGTGAATCTATCCAATTTTTTTGCATTGAATAAGTTCCCTCTACCACTCTTTTGACGGTTTCCCACCATCTTTCATTTTTTCCATTTTTTTTGATTCGAGAATAGGTTCTCATATAAACTAACTCACCCAATCCGTTGAACCCGAATGGTGGTTTTTTTCTTTTGTATTTGTCTACAAAATTATCTGATAACTGAAATTGCATTGAAACTCCTTTTTAATTTTTAATCTGTTTTGTTCTAATATAAATATATAATTATTCAAAACCTTCTACTTCTTTTTCGTGTATTTTTAATTTATCTGCCAAAGTTTTTCGTAAAAACTCCTCAGAGTTGTCCATTTTCTTTTGTTGTTGGACTCCGTGTTTTGAAGTGGATTTATAGATATCAATTTTACCAAGTTCAGTATCCATTTTTGATGGAAATGTTATACCATCGATACCAAACCTGTTTTTGATAATGTGAAATCTTGCTGTTTTACTAACTTTATCTTCTACTTTTCTGGACATACTCATCACAAAATCCGCTATCATAATTTTAGAATAAGATTCAGATACTTTTGTAGCATCTATTACTTCTTCTTCTAATGATGAACGATTTGCTTGTGAAGCAGTCCATATTGGTAAATCCATTTCCCCCGCTAAAGCTCTTAGGTCTTCGTATATTGACTCTAATACAAATCTTTTTTCTTTACCAACACCCATTAAAATATCAGCGTAATCAACTAATACTATATCAGGTTTTATTTCTTGTAATTCTAATTGTTTTAAGTGTGAACCTAATGTCTGAACTGATGCTGATTTTGTTGGGTAATATTTAATCATCAACTTTCCAGGTAATTTTTCTAATTTTTTCTTGACATCATCTTTATAATATTTTATATTTGATGTTGTTATTCCAGTAAATATAGTATCATATCTTAATCCAACATAGTTTTCATTTAACTCTAATGAATAATGAACCACGGTTTTATTTCTTTTTAAACACTCAGCTCCAATACATTGTAAAGCCCAAGACTTACCGATACCAGCTGGAGCAACTATAACACCAAGTTCACCACCACCAAGTCCACCATCCATAATTTCATCTATCTCACCCCAACCAGACTCAACAGTTTCTCTTGCTGATTTAGATAATCTTTCTTCTAAACTTACTAAATAATCGTGTCCTAAATCTCGTTCACTTCCTGCTGACATTGCTTCATCAACTTTCTTTTTTATTTCATCATATTCTTGATTTTCTAATAAGACTACTGAATCAATTATAGCATTTTTTAATTTTTGATTTTTACAAAACTTAATAGTTTCTTTCTGAACAAAGTCTAAGTCACTTGATTCTCTAACATTCCAAGCATCTTTCAATTTATCAACAATAGAAGTTTTTAAAACTTCATCTTCAACATCATTTATTTTTACTTTGATTACTTCTAATGTAGGACTTGTTTTATATTCATAGAAATAATCTAATATTTTCTTAACTAACCACTTATTGGCGTCAGAATCAAAATACTCTTGTTGTAGAATATCTGATATAGTCTGTAAAAATGTTTTCTTCACTAATAATGAAGATATAATTTTAGACTGAAATGAATTTCCAAAACTTGTTAGTTTGTCATTCTCCATATAAACTCTTTCTAACCTCTTGTTCCTTTTTCTGTTTTAATCGTAAACGATATCTTTTACGAGCTTGTAACCTAAGTTCTTCTTTGTTTCGCTCATAATGTTCTCGTTGCCATTGTAATTGAGCTTCTTTTTTTTCTTTTTTTGTTTTGTATATTACTTTTCTACCCATATATAAATATCGTTTTTATTTTCAAAATCAAATAAATTTTTCCCAACTCTTTACATTTGTTTCTATGTTAATTAATCTTTTATCAATAATATCACAATACTCTTTTGAGATTTCACTACCGATATAATCTCTATTATTTACAATACATATTTTTGCTGTTGTTCCACTTCCCATAAAACAATCATATACTAAATCTCCTTGATTACTCCAACTTAATATATGGTCTGATGCTAACTTTTCTGGAAAAGTTGCTGGGTGTTCAAATGATACTTTATCTTTTGAGTTCATTGAACCACACGCAATATCCCAAACATTTGTTCTAATTCCAACTTCTTTTACTATTCCGTCATTAGTGTGTAATGGTTCTAAATTTTCTCCATCGTGTCTGTGATAACCACCTTTACCACCTGCGGAAGTATTTGTTTTTGTTAATGCATTAAATGTCTTTGGTTTCCCTTTTGACAATACAAACATATATTCAAATTGTGGTTCGTATCTATTTGTAGTAACAGGTAAATAATTTAACTTTCTGTAAATCATTGTGTCGTGTAAATTAAATCCTATCTCTTTAAAGTATAATGCTTGTCTAAACGAAGTTCCTGTTTCACTTCCTTCTATTGTTGCATCTCCAATCACCCAAACTACAACTCCACCTGGTTTTGTTACACGATATAGTTCATCTGCGATTGGTTCGAAGTCAAAACTAAATCCTTTGTATTCTCTTAAATTATCATATGGTGGTGAAGTTAATGTCATATCTACAAAGTTATCTGACATTCTTTCCATTGTTTTAAGACAATCCTCGTTATATGTTTTATTCAATTCCATTAAAACTATTGTCCTATGAATTTTACTAATGTTTGAAATTTAGTTTGTAACCAACTTTCTAAATTAGGAAGTGCTGAATACATTTTATCTTCTAAAAACATTTTCTTAAATGTCACTTTGTCCAAATTAGGAATAGGTTCTCTCATTTTATCTATGGTTTTTGTTTTAGCTGTTGCTGATATATCTACATTATGTAATTGCATTAAATCATAATTTCTTTCCATAATATCTCTATGTTTCTCTAACTCTTCTACCTCTGTTATTGCATCATCAACCGAAAATTGTTTGTCTTCTTGTAAAAATGGTAATTTTTTTAATACGGTTTTTAATCCATATCCAAAAACACCATTAATATTATCTGATTTATCTCCGTCAAATATTCTATACATTAATAGATTGTGTGATGGAATACCATATTCTTCCATTACTTGTTCTGGTTTGTATAGTTTTTTCTTTGTTGGTGACCATACTGAAATTCTATCATCAACTAATTGTAGAAAATCTTTATCTGAAGACATAATGGTTACTTTACTATCTGTAAGAACTTGTTTTGCTGTATAAGCTATAATATCATCTGCTTCTACATTATCTATTGATAACATTGTGATTGGTAGAAAATCCAAATACTCTATTGTTCTTTGGATTTGTCGTATCATATTTGCTCGTTCTTCTTCGATAGTTTCAAAATCATAAGCTCTATTCAAACGAATATTCGTTTTTCTTTTTGCTTTATATTCTGGATACATTTTTCTACGGCGACTTGACCCACCTTTTCCATCCCATATTATGATGCAACGGGTGGGTCTAAACATATTGATTGTGTAACCTATTGATTTCAGAAAACCAACTATTCCACCAATGTGTGTCCCATTATCATTAGTAGTTGGTATGACACTAAATACTCTAATAAAAGTATTCAGTCCATCTATTATCAATACATTTTCATTAGGACTTTGTCCTTGTTCCGAGCCGCCTTGTTCTTTAATGTCGTTGAGAATTGATAAATATCTCTCTTTACTCATCTCCAATAACTTCCTTCGTGAATTGAACATCATCTATTCCAACATTACCAGTTTTATATTCTAAGATTGCTTTTTCACATATCTTTTCATATAAATGATTACGAAGTCCATCATTAGTCTCCATTAACTCTTTGAAGTCTTTTGATTGGAATTTATAATCTTTCTTTCTGTAAGTTAGAGTATACCAAGCTCCTGCTTGTTTTACCAATTTGTGTTCTTTCATTACACCTAACCAACCGCCATAATTATCTATTCCTGAATCGAAATACATATCATAGTCTGCGTGTCTTAATGGTGGCCCTAATCTATTCTTAATGATTTGAGCTCTACATTTCATACCAATAGTATTCTTTTTACTATCCTTGATTTGACCAAGATTTTTCAAACGAATTCTTGTTGATGCGTGAAATGGTAGTGCTTTTCCACCACTCGTAGTCCACGGGTCTCCAAACATAACACCTAATTTTTGTCTTAACTGATTTGTAAAGACAAGTGCTACCTTTTGACGACCAATTAGTTGTGTGATTTTACGAAGTGCTTTTGAGATGATAATTGCTTTTGAAGTTGCATATCCATCTTTATCAAAGTCTGCTTCTATTTCAATCTTTGTTGAAGTAGCCGCTAATGAATCTACTAAGATAGTTACTAACTTATCTTTGTTTGATTCACGAACTTTAGTGATAATATCCTCAATAGACTCAAATATATCCTCTACGGTTTCAAAGTGTAAATAAAGTAGTTTACTAACATCTACACCAATAGCACCTAAAAAGTCAACACTTACTGAAGTTTCAGTATCGATATAAACTGCGATACCACCTTGTTTTTGTGTTTCTGCTAATATATGTGATGCAAGTAGTGATTTACCACTTGATTCTAATCCATTGATTTCTGTAATTCTACCAACTGCAATACCACCATTAGTTCTGTTTGATATTGCTAAATCTAACATTGAAGAACCTGTTGATACAAAGTCCTTAATGTCTGTTGGTGTTATATCACTTCCATCTAAGAAATAAGCTACCTTATTGTCTTTGAATTTATTATTCAGATTATCGGCTATTGCATTAGCCAAGTCGTCTGTTACTGACTTTTTTGTTGACATATTTTACTCCTTAGTTATTAAATAAATCGTCGAATTGTTGACTAGCGTCTTGAACTTTTGAAGCTGATTCTTTTTTAGCTTTATCTTCTGCTAATTTTACATCAAATTCATTTACTGGTTTTTCTTCCTTTTGTTGTGATGAAGTTTCTGTTGATTCATCATCAGGATTTAACCACTCGTTCAGAACCTTAGTTAGTTCCTCATAAGATAATTCACTGTAAATATCAGTAATTTCTTTTTGAGTTTCTTTGACTCTTTCTAACACTTTAGTGTCTTCTGTCAATGGTGTCTGATTTGGTTTAACTCTGATTGTAGTAGATGGGAACGATGCTCCTGTCTCTTCAGCAGTTTTAAACTCTAATGTAACATCACGACCATTTTTCGGGTCTGAAATGTCACCATAATCAGGGTCTGCGATTATAGAAAGAAGTTCTTGATAAACTGTCTTTCCAAAACCCCAAAACTTTACACCCTCTGATTCTTCTCCACGAACAATAACAGGTGCGAAAGTTCTCATTTTTGCTTCAAGTTTTCTACCTAAAGTGAAATCGTCTTTACTTCCTGTTGTTTTTAGTCTTTGTGAAAATTCTTCAATTGGGTCTGGTCTACCGAAACTGATTGGTGAAAGATAGTTCTTACCACCTAAATTATAGTGAAAAAATAACTCTATAAATGGTGTGTCTGGGTTGAATTTGTAAGGAACTATTCTAACTTGTTGTTTTCCTGGTTGCGGTTTCCAAAGATTTGAAGTTCTTGTGTTTGTTGATTGTAACTGATTTAACCTTTTTTTAATTGCGTTAATATCCATTTTTAATCTCCTCTTTTTTATTTTTTAATTAGTTAATTGTTATTCAGTAATAAGTATAAAGAAGTTTTGGAAAATACCAAGCTATTTTACCAATCTCTAACATTTATTATTTTAAATATTTTTGTAGGGATAATATTTAAACCCGATTCATTTGTCAATAGTAAATTATTTTGATATCTTTCCCAGGGGATTGGAAATGACTTATCTAATACCCCGTTGTTTAAACTTCTAATAGCTTCGTTTAATGCGTTAATTGTATAAAGTGTGTTGGATTGTTTTTTTCTATGTAAAGAGATAGTTCCTGATATTGCTTCTTCTCCGTCATAATAATCCTCAACCATTTCTATATTATAAGTGCAGATTAATTGTCCTGCATCGTCTTCATTTTGAAATACATATACTTTATCAAATAAAATTGTATAAGAATCTATGATTGAATCTATAATAAGGTTTAACTTACTATGTGTTGTAAAGGTGCATAATAATTGAGTTTTCATTATTGATTATCCTTTACTAATTGTTGAAAATCTTTTGTCCATTTGTAAACCGTTTGAAGTTTTCCTAATTCACCCTCTTTACTTCTTTGTCTTTTTTCCATAATTGGAATTCGTGTTTTATTTCCTTTTTTATCTTTAACAATTGCATAAACTATTCTTGTTGAACCAGTAACTTTACCTTTTTGTTTTCCCGATACACCTTTTTGTTCTGTTGCTTCTTCTACTTCAAAGTTTTGTAAGAATTGATTTTTGTTATCAACACCAAAAACTTTTTTAAGTGTCTCACCAGTTATACTATTTCCACCATTATTAACTTCAAACATACCTCTGTGTTTGTGGACTCCTTTATTACCGGAAATAGCATCAAAGTGTCCTTGTTTCCAAATGTTATTACCCGAAACGAAATTACCAAGTTTTACTTTTTTTCCATCAATTTCAATTTCTCTTTCATTTAAAAAATCTATATGTTCTTGTTCATCTTTTATTACTTCTTTTCTAATGTTTTCTACTGATTCTGATACATCTGGTCCACCATTTTGTTTATTCATTCTTGATACTAACTTTTGAGTATTTGCTTCTGGATTTTCTGCTGTTTTAGAATATAATAAAAACGCTTCTAATTGTTGTTTTTCAGTAGGTTCTGTTCCCTCTTTCCAACCAACTTTTTTTAAATAATCTTCCGGGTCGTGTTTTTGACCACCTTTTATCTTGTTTCCATCTTCATCAAATAAAACTGTACTTGATATTTTTCCACCAGGTTTAAATCTATTAGTTACTCTTGATTCGAAATGTTTTTTAGTATCTTTCTCAGTTTTAGCTTTCTCAATCATTTCATCACTAATATTTTCTTTTAAAAATTCAGATGGTTTATTCGTTACTTTTTTTAACTTTCTCTCTGTGTTTTCTTTTTTGTCTGCAAAGTTTCTTCTTTCACCAGCTATAGCTTCAGCTTCTTCTTGAGATAATTGTTTATTGTCAACTAAACTTAATATGGCATCATCAGTTTGTGTTGATTCTGCTTTAGCTGATGATTGTGATATAATTGCATCTAATGAGTCTTTATCAGATGTAAATAAAATTGTTATTGTTCCGTCGTCAGAAGTAATAATAGTTGCTGTATCTGAAGGATTATCTCCACTTCCACTTGAATCTATTATCTCTAACATTTCCTCTTGTGATATTTCGTTTCCGTCTAAATCTACTATTTTTTTAGCGTTTCTTACTCTTTTTCTTTGTTCTTCTAAACCTTTTTTATCACCAAAAAATTCTTCCGATTTTGTATTTTCCCATCCTAAATCTTTTTCAGCTTCTTTTGCTCTCTCAGCTTTTCTTCTACCACTCTTTACTGCTATTAATGTTTTAGAAAGTAATCCATTTGAAACTCCCTCTATATTGGGTAAGTCTCCTTTTTTCAAACCACCAGCTCTTGTTTTACTATTTTGTTGTTTACCTAATCTAGTGTTCCCATACTTTTCAATAATAAGTTTAGTTAACTCCTCATCTGATGAGTCTGGGTTTTCACGAATTAAATCTGCTACTTTTCCACTCATAATTTCGTTATACATAGAACCAGGATTACCAGGGGCTGCACCTTTTACAAATCCTTTTTCTATGTGATTTTGTTGTGATTTTTCGTTTTCTGTTGTTTCTGTTTCTGCTGGTTTTTGTGGTTGACTAAAAACATTTGGACCTGTTTTTGTTTGTTTATCACCAACTTTTACTAATTTTCCGTCTTTTGTTTGGTGTGTTGCTTGACTACCTTTTTCTTTACCATAACTTCCACCACCAAGATGAACTAATCCCATTTTTTTAGCTTTTTCAGAAGCTTCTGATTCAGTCATATTGCTCATAACTTCCAAAATAACTTTTGTTGGTAGTTTCATATCTTTTAAAACTTCACTCAATATAATAATATGTTTTGGATTGTGTAGATTAATCATTCCGTCATCTAAACGAAAAGACCATTCTATTAATATTTTTTTAATTAAATCATTCATTAATAACCTACTCCGATTGAACCTGCGGCTGGTGACATATCATTCATATGTGATTTGTTATAATATTCCATAGTTTCTTTGTTAAATTCTTTACCATAACTTACTTTTTTAACTGGTAGATTACTTCCTAAGGCAACAAAGATAGTTAATTTATCATCTCCGTCCAATACGAACAATCTTCCTTTTTTATCTTCAACCACTACTGGTGGTGTAAATTTTTTAGGTGGTGTTGATTTAATACCATCATAAATTTCTTTATAATTAAATTTTTCTTGTCCGATTAAATTTGCAACATCTCTACCACTATTTTTGATAGAAGGTATTTTAGAATTGTTTAATCTTTTTAGTTCTTTTTCTGAAAGATATTCCAATTGGTCAATTTTCTGTAATTTGGTTAGAACATCATCTTTGTCTTTTGCAAAGTCAGGCATTACTTCTTCATATTTATTGTTGTTTAAATATTCATCGGTAATATGATTCATTTCAACCTTTGTAAAAGGACGAATATGACGATACTTAACCATTTCCATTAATCTAATCATTAAACTTCTCTGTTATATCTTGTATATTATGATAACTATTACCCCAAGCAACTTTTACTGGATAAGTGTTATTGTGTTCAATCGTTCGTTTAATTTTCTTTATAAAATCTATT
>Ga0206125_10005203_pt1 | contig 11115 bp, 11 predicted proteins | sample Helgoland_Spring_4_FD_148598 | JGI IMG/M metagenome (GOLD analysis project Ga0206125, IMG submission 148598) | Pelagic subsurface seawater microbial communities from Kabeltonne, Helgoland, North Sea - Helgoland_Spring_Bloom_20160331_1 | ecosystem: Environmental > Aquatic > Marine > Epipelagic ...
CCAGCAGGCGGTCATCGACATCCTTGTTCACAAGACCATGAAGGCCGCGGACCAAGCAGGAGAGAAGCTCATTACCGTATCTGGCGGAGTCTCCTGTAATCTCGCCCTCCGTGAGGCGATGCAACAAGCCTGTGAAGCGTGCGGCAAACAGCTACTGATTGCTCCACCGGATTTATCAACAGACAATGCCGCGATGATCGCATTCGTAGCGCTGCAGTATGAGCTAGCAGGCATCCATTCCGACATCAAAGAGGACATCAATCCCAATCTCGCCCTCGTTCATTGATTCACCCCAGCGATATGGAGCCCCTGACCGCTATGAATGGTTCTATATCATCAAGCATTCTCAAAATAGCGCCCTTGCACTGAAGTTAAAAAAAGGCTAAGAAATATAAAGTATTTGTTCACTCAAAGCACTGAATTGAAAGATGGAAACTCAAAAGACACAAGACGGCAACGATGCACAGACCAACAACAGTGATGCCAAGGGGCTCATTGCTGAAGCGCAGGCTGTCATTGATTCCTCTAATCCTCGTGGTCTAGTCGATGCTCACAGCAGTCAAACAAGGAGCAATCTGATCACCACCTCATTAATCATCCTCATCGTATTTCTGCTTTTTGTCATGCTGATGCTCTCGATCGGCAGCAAGCCCTCTCAATCACTTGGCGGTAGCGAGGGAATCACCGCGCTCGAGCTCAATAATGAGCAGCTTCGAGCCAAAGCCAATGCAGAGCGTGCGCGGAATGGACTGCCCCCGCTCCCCCCCAGTTCCGCGAGCGCATACACGACAGCCGAGCGTCTCCGCAACGATGCTAAAAGTCTCGCTTCACTTGCCAGCAGCTGGGAAGCAGAGCTTGAAACAAAAAATGTGGCCATTGGCGAACTTCAAGCTCAACTAGCGTCACGAGATGAAATGACAAGGGAGCTTTACACCAAAATCTCAGCACTACAAAACCAAGCCAATCAGTCTGCTGGGGCCGCGAGCCAGCTCGCCCTCCTCAGTGAGGACTTGCAAACTGCCAACGAACAAATCGAAAGATACCGCATTCAAATCGGTGAGCTTCAAGGACGCCCTAGTAATGATCAGCTGTCTGACTTAAGGAAGCAACTTAACGAAAGCTTGAGCAAAAACGGCAAACTTCAGCTTCAAATCGACGATCTTTTAAAAGCAGCTAGCAGCAGCAGCAGCAAAATTTACGATGAAGCGCTCACTGAAATAGAAAACTTACGTGGCGATAACCATCAGCAACGCTATGAGGTGCAGCGCTTACGTGCCGAACTCGACCACCCCACTCTGTTTATCAAATCTGACAAAGACCTACCCGCAGAGGCCGCCCGGCTCTACGCGAAACTCACCACTTTAGAGGATGCCGATCAAAAGCAGCTAGCAAGCGCCTACGAAGACATTCGCAAAACGATGAATGCCCAAATCATTCACCGGCAAACGTTCAGCAAAGGATCATCCAGAATTACCTTTGACCGAGAAAAAATCATCCACGACATTCTTGATAAACGCCAAGACCGCAAGTCGCTCTTCCTTGTTATTGGTTACGCCTCGGTATCTGGGAAGCCAGACAGCAATCGCGAGCTCTCTTCCAAACGCGCCACGACCGTCGCCTCAATCGTCAAAATGCTCAAGGCAGACGACCAACAAGTCAAAGCTTTCTACTTAGGCGAAACCAAACGCTTCTCAGTTGACTCTGAGATCGAAAATCAAATTTGCGAGATCTGGGAAATTAAGATCTGACCTATAGGTGGGGTAAGTCTTTAGCCGTTAAAATCCTGAGCCATCGACTGCCGAGCCGCCTTGATGGTGTTTGAAATCAGCATAGCAATGGTCATCGGCCCCACGCCGCCAGGCACAGGTGTAATAGCTGAGCATTTAGCTGCCACCTCATCATAGGCAACATCACCCACCAGTCGGTAACCTCTCTTGGCGCTTGAATCATCCACCCGATTGATACCTACATCAATCACCGCAGCGCCCTCTTTGACCATATCAGCCGTGACGAACTCAGGCATGCCAATGGCAGCCACGATGATATCGGCTCGGCGACACACTTCGGCAAGCTCCTTGGTGCGAGAGTGAGCCACCGTCACCGTCGCATTCCCTTGCTTGCTCATGAGCAGCAGGGCCATGGGCTTACCCACAATCATACTGCGGCCAATGACAACGGCTTCCGCCCCTGAAGTCTCCACACCTGCCTCCTTAAGCAAGCGCATGCATCCCGCCGGAGTGCATGGCACAAATCCACTGGCGTCCTCCAGAGCCAGCTTGGCGACATTAACTGGGTGAAACCCATCAACGTCCTTAGCTGGATCAATCGCTCTGACGATAGCATCCTCATCAATTTGAGGAGGCGGCGGTGACTGCACCAAAATACCATGAATGAGAGGATCGTCATTCAGCTCATTGACCACCGCGAGCACATCTTCTTGAGATGCATCAACAGGAAGCTCAATCTTACGAGAATGCAAACCGAGCTCAGCACACTTACGCACCTTGGAGCCCACATAGACTTTGGATGCCGGATCCTCCCCCACTAAGACCACTGCTAATCCTGGTGTGACTCCGGCGCTTTTGAGCTCTTGGATATCTTCTAAACACTCGGCTAAAACTTTCTCAGCCACCGCCTTACCATCAATTATCTTACTCATAAATTGTATTATATATTCGCTATCGCACTTGGTTTTTCAAGAAGGGCACTTTGTACTTTTTGACGATATTGTTCAAATTCCTCATCGTCTAACTTGGCCGGCACATCAATAGCATCGCCAACATGCACCGTGATCTTACTGAAAGGTTTTGGAATATGAAATCGGTCCCAGCTGTTGAGTCGCCAACTCGAGGAATGCTCAAATCGCACAGGAATAATCGGCACACCAGACGACTGGGCAAGCTTAATCACACCCGGTTGAAGTTCATAGCGCGGCCCACGTGGACCATCCGGAGTAATGAACAGCTGCTCCCCTGCTTTGAGTGCTTTTTTCAGGGCAATCAGCGCGGCAACACCACGTCGCGAACTAGAGCCTCGCACTGTTTTCACACCGAAGCACGACACCAATGATTCGATCACCGCTCCATCCTTGCTGGCACTGGCGAGCGCGCTGGCCTTTGCACTACCACTATATCTTTTTTTTGTTAGTGGTGAAGCAAACAGACAATTATGCCAAAATATCCATATCACCGGCACACCAGCTTCCACCCTGATTTTTTGCCCGCTTGGGTCTTCAATGTGACAGCGCAATGTCAGGCCAACTAAACGCATCAGCAAAGCTGCCAACTTTCCCGCCAACCAGTGCAACCTGGCCCCCCTGATTTCTGAACGGTCACTCATTATTCTGGGGACAAGATCAGCCTAGAGAAATCCTGGCATATGCAGCGTCTCGACCAAATACTGCTGCCTGGCTAGCAGCTCCTGATAAAAGAGATGAGCTTCCTCATTTGGTTTACATTCGGTATCGGGATCGGGCGCCACAGCATAGCTGACAATTTCTTGATAACTCAAATCCTCTCCATTCTTGCGGAAAAAAGCCACTGCTGCCTGCAGCGCTGCCCCCAAAGCAGCCCCCTCATCTGTCTTTAATTTTACCAGCGGCAAACCCAATACATCAGAGATCATTTGTCGCCATACAGGGCTCTTAGAACCTCCACCCGTGACTCGGACTTCTGTTGGATTAAAACCAAGCTCACACATGCGCAACATACCATAACCAATGCTGAGACTAACACCCTCCATCGCCGCGCGCATGATATTGCTATCTTTGTAGTTGTTCAGATTAAGGCCATGTATCACGCCGCACCCCTCAGGCAAACTGGGCGTCCTCTCCCCCTGCATATAAGGAAGCATTAATACTCCCTCTGAACCCATGGGAGCTGCGGCTACTTCTTTCTCCATGCGTTCGTGATCCCAATCATAATGCTTTCTCACCGCTTCGGTGACAATCGTAGCATTCATCGTGCACACCAACGGCAGCCATTGACCTGCTGAATCACAAAAAGCTGCCACCTCACCCTGCGGGTCAATCAAGGGCTGGTCGTGCACACCATAGATCGTGCCACTCGTTCCCAAGGAAACGGTAACCTGCCCACTGCTGACGTTGCCTGTTCCGATGGCTCCCATCATGTTGTCACCACCTCCAGCACTAACCAGCACCTGGCTGTTTAAGCCCCATGCTTCTGCTAATTCTGGCCTGATAAGACCTAGCGCATCTGTCGAAGAGCCAATCTCAGGCAGAGCTTCTGACAAGCGAGGATCTATAAAATCGATAAGCTCCTTACACCACTCACGTTTTCTTACATCAAGTAGTCCTGTGCCTGATGCGTCACCTGGCTCCATGCGTTTAATGCCAGTGAGCCAGTAATTGATGAAATCGTGCGGCAAGAGCACCGTTTTAATCTTTTCGAAATTCTGCGGCTCATTCTGTTTGATCCACAGAATCTTTGGCGCTGTGTATCCTGGCAACATAGGGTTGCCCGCTAGCTCAATAAGACCAGGGGTGCCACCAAATGCTCGGGTAATTTCTTCACATTGTTCGCTGGTAGAAGTGTCACACCAGAGCTTAGCAGGCCGGATAATATTACTATCCTCATCGAGAACAACAAGGCCATGCTGTTGGCCACTTATGCCAATAGCAGCAATCAGGGAAGCGTCATCACCAAGCTGCTCAACACAGTCACGTATGGTATCATCAACAGCTTTAATCCATAGCGAAGGGTCTTGTTCTCGATGACCCTCAGGAAGACCCTCGATCATATCATATGATTGGGATGCCTCCACAACGACGCTTGCTTTCTCGAGGTCAAAAACGAGTGTCTTGGTCCCTTGAGTTCCTATGTCTATCCCTAGTACGTACATGCTTACCGTATAAATTTTACGCAATGAATAATGCTGCTTCCCTATTCATTGACATGGCAGAGCTTTTTGACAAGCCCCCGTGTCATTTTTCTCACAGGAAATCATGGTTAAGCACATATCTTCACGCAAGGACTTTGAGGCACACCATGCATACAGAATAGAGAATAAGCCCCGCAGCGGCAACTCCCGCAAAAACATCTCTAATCATGGACTCTGGGCGGTGCATCGAGACCGAGGCCGGAAAAACAACTAGCGCGTAAGCCATCCCTGCAACCAGCCCCCCGACATGGGCCGCATTATCGATGAAACTCATACCCAATAGACCAATGACAGCAAGCATCACCAAGCCTGCTAGCAACCTCACTCTGGCAGGCTTGGGCACAATACGGGGGTGCATATACTCAAAGACCAGCATAAAACCAAGCAAGCCCATCAAGCCCCCCGATGCTCCCACTGCAATCTTATCTGGAATCCAGTAAAAACTAGCTAAACCGCCCACCCATGCCGCCCCAGCAAAGACCAAAAGCATGTGTGGCCACCGAGCCAAAATTTCCGTGCGCCGGCCAAGGTAGAGCAAACCAGCCGCATTCATAAGAAGATGAATCACATTACCGTGTAACATCGGAGCGGTGATCATCCGCCACCATGCACCTCCATCCGCTTGTCCAGGATACATGAGTGCTCGCTGTTTGAGCAAGCCCGCTTCGATAATCGAGCCCTCGAAATCCGCTAAACCTCGATCATAATACATCTGCACCAGACCACAGATAATTACGCAGCATAATAAAAAATAAGTCGCTGGAATACGCTGCCTATGAAGCCAGGCTTCAAATTGCGCTTCAGGAATTTCTTCGACAAGGTCTGAAGCTTTGCTGCGTGCCAGATGACGCTTCATCTTAAAACCCTCATAGAGAGGCAATATACCAAAAAACAATAACAGCATCGAGGCTAGGCCGGTCAACTGGTGCGAGTAGAGTGCCGCGAGTTGACCCCCGCTATTTTTCCAGGCGGCATAAAGTGTCCAAAGTGTCATGGCACCAAACACCAATCCCATTCTCTTGCCGTCACTGATGTCCTGCTCAGCTTGTCGAGAAGATCGGAGACGCAGGGGGCTATGTAATGCCTCTATTTCTTCCGGCACCAACAAGCAATCCGAGTCTGGAGTCCAGACAAGATCTACCCCACGGGATGAATGCTTTACTTTGCTGGCGAGATCACTCTCGTCCTGTGCTGAGTGCACATTGCCCTTGGTATCGATGAAACCAAAATCCGCTTGTTGTGTAGGCTTGGCAGGAAACGCTCTTGGACGTGCCCATACAGGAACTTCCGCCTTAGCATTGGATGTTTCCTGCACAGAAGAAACTACTGCTTATCAGCAGGTGCTGGCTCTGGATTTTTCGCTGGTGCAGCGGGGACTTCTGCCGGCTGAACTGGAAGCTCTGCAGCTGGAGCATCAGATTTAAGCTCTTGGGCTGGGACTTCTGATGTTGCTGGCACCGCGGGAGTTGCTGGCACGGCTGGCATTTCCACTGCGGCTTTCACCTCAGCGGGAACCTCCGGCTCCTCTGCAGGAGTTACTGCTTCCTCCACTTTCTCTTCCACCTCAACGGTGAGTGTTGGGTTATCGCTCTGGCGCTTACCAATGAGAATGGCCAAAACCAGAGTAATGATGAAAAATAAGGTGCCTAGGTAAACAGTGCCTTTCTGCAGAACATCTGTAGTGCGAGCACCAAAGGCTTGATCGGTAAGGCCGCCACCGAAAGCTGCACCAAGACCTTCCTGCTTGGGGCGTTGCATAAGAACAACAAGAGCAAGCAAGAGACATATTGCCACGTGGATAACGAGCAAGAGATTGATTGAAATGTTAAGCCAGTTGGCTGCAATGATAGATGTCATGGGCGCGGGAATATGGTAAAGTGAGAGCTCCTTGTAAAGACGCGAATTTAGGCTTTTATAAGGAATTTTGTCATCAGGCTTAACTCGACAAGCTGTCTAGTTGACTCGGCGAATGACCTCATTGAGCTCATTACAGACGATTTTTTTGGGTAATACTGGGTTCTCAGAAATCGCAAAGGCCATGATCGTAATTCGTTCACCCGCCTTAATGATGTGCGCAGCACCTCCATTCATAATGATTTTTCCCGTTCCCGGCTCTCCTGCCTGAGCGTAGGTCTCAAGCCTACCACCCTTTGAGGCAGAGGTTACGAGCACTCGCTCCCCCTCCCAAATCCCTGCTGCCTCCATCAAATCAGAGGGTATTTCAATACTTCCCTCATAGTCGACATCGGCAACTGTGACACAAGCGCGGTGAATTTTTGATTTTAGTAGCACGTGCTGCATGAGCGCAAAGAAACCGCGATCAACGCATAGGTCAAGGCATAAGCACATCATAGACTGTCAATTTTTCAAAACATACGCATTGCAATTGTCTGTTTTCCCCCTAGCTTCCCGCCCCATGCTCAAGGCAGGAATTGTAGGTCTACCCAATGTTGGAAAATCCACCCTCTTCAACGCAGTCACCCGCACTCGCAATGCGGAGGCTGCTAATTACCCATTTTGCACGATTGACCCCAACGTGGGAGTCGTCACCGTACCAGATGACCGACTTGAGGTGCTCGGGAAAATCAGCAAAACTCAGAAGATCATCCCCGCCGCCATCGAGTTTGTCGATATTGCCGGCTTAGTGGAGGGTGCTTCTGAAGGAGCAGGCTTAGGCAATAAGTTCCTCGCCAATATCCGTGAAGTTGACGCCATCGTTCAAGTAGTGCGCTGCTTCGATAACGACGACATCATTCATGAACTCGGTAGCGTTGATCCGCTTCGTGATATTGAAATCATCAATTCAGAACTGATCCTTGCCGATATTTCCGCTCTCGAGAAACGCAAAGAGTCACGCATCAAAAAAGCACGCAGCGGCGATAAAGAGGCCGTGCAGGAGCTCGCGCTTATCGAAAAACTACTACCCCACCTCGATACCGGAAAACCTGCACTGACACTGGAAATAAGTGATGATGAAAAAGTGATCCTGCGAGACTTTTTCCTACTTTCCTCAAAACGCACCATTTTTGCATGTAATGTAGCTGAAGACGAACTGGCTGACGCACAGAAGAATCCAGATGCACATGCGATGGTAGCGAGAGTCCGTGATCACGCCGCCGCCTCCCACGGCGCTGAGGCCGTCGTGATCTCCGCACGCATTGAAGAGGAGCTCGTTGAGCTCGCTCCAGATGAAGCCCAGGAGTTCCTCTCCGATATGGGCATATCAGACTCGGGAGTTTCTACTCTCATCCGTGCTGTTTATCATTTACTCGGATTACGCACCTACATCACTAGTGGCGAAAAAGAAACCCGGGCCTGGACGATACGCCAGGGTGACAAAGCACCTGCAGCTGCAGGGGTAATCCACGGAGACTTCGAGCGCGGCTTCATTGCCGCAGAGGTAGTCGCATACGATCATTTGGTAGCCGCAGGCTCAAAATCTGCCGCCAAGGATGCCGGCCAACTACGCATAGAAGGCAAGGAGTATGAGGTGAAAGACGGCGATGTCATCGAATTCCGATTCAACGTCTAATCGCATTTACTTTTTCATTCTAATTTGTGCACAAGAATCTCGATTGCATGGCGCATCGTGCGAGGGCTTTTTAGCTGATCTGCTTTTTTGTACTGCCAAACAGCCAATCCACCTTGTTTTTTTAAATATTGGCCAATAAGCGCTTTTTTGCCTCGTTATTTTAAAAAAACAACGCGATTTTTATGTGGATACAGCAAAAAAAAAGCTTGGTAATGCATAATATAATGTCATCATAAATAATAATTACTTAACTGAAGATCAGTCCCTTAGCAGGTTAGCCAACCGGATATTTACTGCTACGTCTGATCCTCACAAAATTCGCTCGTTCTACTTTAAAGTGAACCTGCAGTTTTTGTATCACCCTTACAGACCAGTATATGCAACAAACGGGCCTACTCTTGGCGATCGTCACATGTTTCCTTGTGCAGGAAACACATGCTGAATATATCTCGTTAGACGTTGAGATGGCATTCGCATCATACACCGAGCAAGAGCATGCCCACTACCTGGTTGAAAGGCGTAACGCCATCCCTGATATTATTTGCCCCTTTCAGGCACCACCAAAAGCGAGATTGGTTATAGAAGATCCTAGCCCCTGGGAAGATACCACTCATCGATGGCACAGAGGCATCACGGCCACCGTATTCTGGGTGGGCGAAAAAATCAGTGAGCGTAACCCCACTTCAAACGAGATGAGCGCGTGGGATTCAAACTGGGAAACCAATTACGGTGGCGTTGATGAACCCTCAAACCGTTCCGGCTTCCAGCCAGCGGCGTTTGCGCCACGCATGAACCCTTTTTATATAGCTCTCCCCTACGATGATCTGGCTCTAGAAAGCAGCCATGAGGCCGAAGCATCAAAAATCGTTCCCTGGTACTGGAAATCTTACACAGGAGGCTGGTCTTCAACATGCAAAGGAAAGTGGCTAACCATCCACTACCGCGGCAAGGTATGTTATGCGCAGTGGGAAGATGTCGGTCCCTTCCATAACGATGACTGGCAATACGTTTTCAAGGGCAATGCTCCGAAGCCTAATCCTAATGGTAACGCAGGTATCGAAGTGAGCCCTGCTGTTCGAGATTTTCTAGGTATACGGAGTGGCTATCGTGTTGCCTGGAAATTTGTCGAGCAGGCTGAAGTGCCGGAGGGGCCATGGAATCAATGGCACATTCATTCAGAACTCCACTAGACAAACCTCACAACAAAGACCTTCACCCCCCCAATCAATCCGTTTCCCCGCCAAGCCAAAAACCAAAACCAAAACCAAAACCAATAATATGAAAACCATGAAAACTATGAGCATTATTGCCATGTTAGCGCTTGGCATCACATCTGCCCAAGCTGGCAGAGGGTGCACTATCATCGTCCCAGGTGCAGCGACCCAACTCCAGCATGCCAGTCACGCCAAACACACATTCGCTGTCGGGCAAATGTATAGCTACGAAATCAACAGCATCAACTATTGCCTAAAAACAATGGATGCCAGCAGCCCAGGTAATCGAATTGCCCTTTATAACAACGGCTCCTTCTTGGCTAACATCAACATCCCCCTTGAGCGCAAAAAAGTCGAAGAAGGCTCAGTGACTTTTGATCCCCCCATCACACTCACTGGAGATATTAATTTACTGTTTGATTTTGAACATACGGCATCTGCCTTTGGTGCAATAGCACTCAATGTGGAATCCATAAAATCAGCGCCAGAAGCATCAGGCAAGCTAGTAGCACCGTCCTATGCAAATACAGAAGACAAACCCAATATAGATTGGACTGCTCTCATTAGCGTCAAGACAGATACATCCGTTACTGACGTAAGTGGCTCTATCGCGGGGGCCAGAAAATGCGCCGACAACTCAGGAACAACAAAAACGACGAAGTCAAATAATGGTAAAAATAAGTAATACGATCCAAGACGATTTATACATGCAACCAACATCAGGCAAAATCATTTAAGACAATGAGATACATGCTAGACAAGCTTGGCGACTACTCCAGAGCTCTGGCCATTTTAATGATTTGTACAGGTTCTCTACATGCACAAATTATTGATGCAGGTTCAGACCAGAGCAAGTCCAAGCAACGACTGGCTCATGTATATCGTCAGGCTCATATTCTCTGCAATCGAGACACTCATACCGTAGTCCCCTTGCGGAGCATTATTTACCAGCCAGCCAAAAACGAATCTAAGGTAACAGAAGCGCCCTCCGGAAAATTCCGGTTCTGGCCAGATTTCTTACCTAAAAATCGTGACTGGTTAATGACCTTCGAAGTCACACTCGAACAAGCTAAGGGTGTCGAACCAATTCCGGATAAAAAGCTCGAAGAGTTTGCGAAAATCAACCGCACTGTCATCGCCACTTATCGCCGTAACCCTATCTCGGTTCGCCCCTTTAAAAAACCATCTACTCAAGACACGCAGAAGTAATCATGATTACTTAGTAGCCTCCCAAAGCAGCTATTAACCAAACAAAAAAACACCATTATGAATTTATCAAATTCACTCAAATTAACAACATTAGCCTTTGGAATCTTGTTGACTAGCATATCAACTAGCCAGGCGACAGTTACCTTCTACATTAAACAAGTACAAGAAGGCGCCAATGGCGAAGAAGGCCTCTCAACGGATGTTTACATCGAAGATGAAGAATTACTAAAGGAGAATAAAAGCTCTGAAGGCACACACATA
>Ga0206125_10005211_pt1 | contig 11107 bp, 9 predicted proteins | sample Helgoland_Spring_4_FD_148598 | JGI IMG/M metagenome (GOLD analysis project Ga0206125, IMG submission 148598) | Pelagic subsurface seawater microbial communities from Kabeltonne, Helgoland, North Sea - Helgoland_Spring_Bloom_20160331_1 | ecosystem: Environmental > Aquatic > Marine > Epipelagic ...
CTGTTGCAGTTATTAATCCAGAGGCTCCATATAAAGTTGTAATTGAAGGACATGCCGATGAAATATCTTGGTATGTAAATTACATTTCTGATGAGGGCTTAATCTATGTGATTAGAAATGGAGGTAGTGATCATCAAATTGCTCCAAGTAAAATTGTAAATATTCATACTAAGAACGGCATTGTAAAAGGTGTATTTGGTTGGCCAGCAATTCATACAAGAAACAGAGCCAAAGAGGAAGCTCCTAAACCTGAAAATATTTTTATTGATTGTGGTTGTAAAACAAAAAAAGAAATTGAAGATCTTGGAGTACACGTTGGTTGTGTAATTACTTACCCAGACGAATTTCACATTCTAAATAAATCAAATTTTGTTTGTAGAGCTTTAGACAACAGAATGGGTGGATTTATGATAGCTGAAGTTGCCAGACTAATCCATGAAAATAAAAAACAGCTTCCATTTGGGCTATATATTACCAATTCTGTACAAGAAGAAATAGGATTAAGAGGTGCAGAAATGATATCGCATACAATCAAACCAAACTTAGCGATAGTTACCGATGTTACTCATGATACAACTACGCCAATGATTGATCAAAAGAAAGAAGGGGCTATAAAAAATGGTGATGGACCTGTTATTGCCTATGCTCCTGCTGTTCAACAAAAGCTTAGAGATTTAATTACGGAAACAGCTGAAGAAAAGAACATTCCTTTTCAACGAGCTGCCTTATCTAGAGCAACAGGAACAGACACAGACGCTTTTGCCTACAGCAATGGTGGTGTTGCATCAGCTTTAATTTCTTTACCGCTACGTTATATGCACACAACTGTTGAAATGGTTCATAGAGATGATGTTGAAAATGTCATTAAACTTATATACGAGTCTCTTATAAAAATTAAAGGGAATGAAACTTTTTCTTATTTTGATTAAATTACAAAGAAGAAATACAAATAATTTTTTATTTAATAACTATTTTTAGAAGTCGGAATAGTTTTTATGGATGAACTTATCGCTGTTTTAGATGTTAAAGGCAATGCAACGGGTAAAACTTGTTTAAAATCTATTGTTCACAAAACAGGATTATATCATGCCACGGTTCATATTTGGTTTTACACAAACAAAGGAAAGGTTCTTCTACAACAACGGGCAGCTTCAAAAATAATTTACCCATTACTTTGGGATGTTAGTGTTGCTGGACATATTAATGCTGCTGAAAGTTTTAAATCTGGTGCTGTCCGAGAAGTTAAAGAAGAAATTGGATTGATAGTTGATGAAAATGATTTGGTTAAGATTGGTGTTTTTAACTCCTTTCAAAAATACGATTCTGGCATTATAGACAATGAGTTTCATCATGTCTTTATTGCAGAGTTGAAGGTAGACATAGATCAGCTCATTTGTCAAAAAGAAGAAGTTGAAGCTTTAAAACTAGTCACAACTAAAACATATTATGATCTTTTAAATGATGCTAAAACAAGTAATCATTTCATATCCTCTAACAAGAAATACTACGAATTTGTTTTAAAAAAGATTCTAGAAAAACTGAATAACTAACCTTACAATAAAAAGACGCTTTTAAAAAAAAGCGCCTTTAATAACCTAAAAATTAGTCTTTTATGAAAACTCAAAGCTTTAAGAAAAGATTCTGAATATAAGAATTCATCTTTCTTTTCTAATTAAGTAGCAATATAGAGATTTTGAGTTTTCATTCTTTTTTCATAGCTAATTTCTCCCCATGTACGGTTAAAAATATATATTGAAATTGCTTGTTAATTAAATCCCCTTCAATATTTACTTTAAAAGTATATGATACAAACACATGAACAGTGTCTTAAAGCGATACAAAAAGTGTCTTTTATCGATACATAATGTAACTTTTGTAGACACTTTTGAGCAATGCATTTTTTCGCTTTTTTACAAAATGTTATCTTTGTATTCAAATGATCGCTTTAAAAACATATTATAAACAATTAAATTCTTCAGAAAGATCACATTCTGGAGAAACAGAACGTCCCATTCTATTTATGAGGATGTCTTATCTATGTCTTTGGCTTTTATGCATTGAGTAAATCCAGAAAAACTAAAATATTAGGTAAACGTTCAAGAAGTTGGACGTTTTTTTTATGTATTTATTTTTAAAAATGATGAATTAATTAATGACATATAAAATAACACGCATTGAGTATTAAACAATTGACAAAGAAACAATTGGCTACAAATGTGATCTCTAGATACATTCTGGACAGGAACCTTCTATACAAAATTTAACTCAAAATGCTGATTATCAATTTATTAATTGTTTTTTTTACTTGTTTAATTAAAAAAAATATTCATCTTTGCACCAAACTGAAGAACTATTTTTAGAGATCAATTAATTAACATGAAGTTTATGAAACAAGTAATACTATACAGAAATATTGACCTTCCCTATCGTGGGTTTTTCAATATGTATAAAAACAACATAGATAAGGAAGTCTGTAATCAAAAAAAATGCTTTGCACGTTTTTAAAAAAACGCACTAATCATTTCATTTAAAGACGCCTTATTAAGGTGTCTTTTTTGTTTTACAAAGTCTTGTTAAGTTACGGCATGTTTATTGATATTATTTATTATAAGATAGATAAAATCTTGTTGAAATAATTGCATAAATCCTTGATTTTTTGTATCTTAAGAATAATAAAAAGTAAATACTATGAAAACAACCATCCAATGCAAACACTAAACGAAAAAGGGTGTTTATTCACTAAAAGCTTCGCATTCTAAAATAAGGCTGCTTTTCTTCTAGCTAAAAAAACCTTTGAAGACATCAACCTGCGTTTCTTAAAAATTGCGAACGCTTCCTTTATTCTCGACCGATTAGAATTTTATGAGACCTACTATCTCCAAGATAGGCCTAGGAGTGCTCGGTAGACCTCAAAATTGACTAAAACAATTTGAAATTCTAGATGCTTTCTGCAGAAGGCAATAATTCTGAAATGAATGTAAGATAACATTTAGTCGGTAGCTCCGATAAAATACCTCTAACCATTCATCTCTTCACAAACGCTGTTTTTACGGCATAAGAATTTATTGTCCAATTTTAAAAATTAAACACATGAAAAATTTAAAAAGAATATTCATTATATGTATAGTAAGTTTATATATAAGCTCCTGTACAGACATCATTACAGACAACGATCTAGAAATGATAGACAACATTGAAAATACTGAAGTAACGACTGAAACAGCAGCCTTTATTGATGATGATGAAGTTTATGAAGATAATAGCGGTAAAGGAAACTAATCTTTTTGAAGCTATAAATACCAAGCCTTTAGTTTATAACTAAAGGCTTTTTTTAGTAGATTTGTTTTTACTTAATTTTACCCCTTTTGAAAAACAGTATCTTAATTAAGATTTTATTATGCCTATGTTGTGTCTTTTTTATTGGGATAGCCTGTACTTCTTCTATTTCAAAAGAAAAAAAACCAAGTAAGGATACCTCAAAACAAGACAGCATAGCCCTCTGGATCAAAGCTTCAAAAAATAAAAAACTTACGAGTTCTCAACAACAAAAACAGCTAGAAAAGGCCTATTTAAAACTTCAATCTACTACAAAAGATACCCTACATGCAAAAAATTTAAGTAGCATAGCCTATCGGTATTTAGAACTAAAAGATGCTACAGCTTTTCACAAAATAAACAACGAAACACTGCAACTTGCTCTACAACTAAAAGATTCCTTTGCGATTGCAGATGCTCATTGGAGTTATGCCAATTATTATTATAATAATAAAAATTATGAAAAATCCTATTTTCATTATAATATTGCCTACAAGCATTTTGAAGGCATCCAACGAGACTTTGAGACTGCCAAAATGCTTTACCAAATGTCATTTATTAAAGGAATTTATAGAGATTATACGGGTAGTGAAGTACTTATTATTGAAGCCATTAAAAAATTTAAAGCATTAAAAAATTATGAACAATTATATCTTTCATACAATTTCTTGGGCGGCTTACAACAAGATATCCAAGAATACGACAAGGCCTTATTCTATCAAGAAAAGGCACTTGCTTATTTAGACAGGTTTAAAAATAAAATAAACTACAGGTCTGGTATTTTCAATAATATTGGAAGTACTTACCGTTATAAAAAAAATTATACTAAGGCCATTGAATATTATAACAAAGCCATGAGTAAAAAAAATCGTCCAACAATCATTAACAATAAAGCCTATTGTAAATTAATGCTTCACGATACCTTAGGCATCCAGCAAGAATTATTTAGAGCTCTAAGAATACGCGATAGTTTGAATAATAATAATGGTATTATAGCAAGTAAAATTAACATTGCTAGGTATTATGAATATGCCAAAAAAATTCCACTGGCCTTTAAATATGCCCAAGAGGCCAATATAATGGCAAAGAAACTTAAAAATGGATCAAATTATTTAGAAACACTGCAGCAGATGGCAAATCTAGATCCTAAGAATGCCAAACAGTATTTAGAGCGTTATATACAATACAATGATAGCTTAATTGGTGTAGAACGCAGGGTACAAAATAAGTTTACCCGTATAGAATTTGAAACCGATGAACATATTACAGAGAACAAACTTTTAGAACAGCAAAAAAATTGGATCTATCTGGGAAGTTTTGGCATGCTACTTATTATTTCACTCCTCTATATTTTAAAAGTACAGAAATCTAAAAATGAAAAGCTACTCTTAGAAACAGCACAGCAAAAAGCCACCGAAGAAATTTATTTGTTAACTCTAGAACAACAGGCTATTTTAGAAGAAAAGAAAGTACAGGAACGCAATAGAATTTCTCAAGAACTGCATGATGGTATTTTGGGAAAACTTTTTGGCACTCGAATAAACCTTGGTTTTTTAGAAATTACTAAAAATAAAAAGGTACAGGAGCAACACCAGTATTATTTAGAAGAACTTCAAGATATTGAAAAAGAAATACGAGATGTTTCGCATCAATTAAATACAGATACAACAAATACTGATATCAATTTTACCAATCTTATTGCGCAATTACTTCAAGATAAAAGTATTCTAGGAAATTTTAAATATGAACTTACATTAAGTGAGCAAATTTCATGGAAAACAGTAAATGAACTTGTAAAAGTTAATTTATACCGTATTATTCAAGAATCTTTACAAAATATTATTAAGCATGCCAATGCAAGCCAAGTTTTATTAGCTTTTAGCAAAGAACAAGAACACCTTGTTGTAGAACTTACAGATAATGGTATTGGATTTAACAGCAACAAAACTACCAAAGGAATTGGGCTGAAGAATGCACATTCTAGAATACAGAAATTAAACGGAAAATTTCATCTATCGTCTGTTAAAAACCAAGGAACTTCAATTCATATTCAACTACCCATAACTATTACCATATGAACAAATACACCGCATTAATTATAGATGATCATCCTATAATTTCAGAAGCCTATAAAAGTGCTCTTTTACAAGTTCAAAAACAGCAGGAAAATATATCTTTTAATATTCATATTGCACATAATTGCGATACTGCCAAAGAAATTATCAGCGATTTTTCTGATAGAAAAAAAATAATAGATTTGGTGTTTTTAGACATAAGTATTCCACCCTCTAAAGATAAAAAATTACTTTCTGGAGAAGATGTAGGACTAATGATAAACAGGGTATTTCCATCATCTAAAATAATTGTCTCTACCACTTTTAATGATAATTACAGAATACAAAGTATTTTAAAAAACATGAACCCAGATGGATTTTTAATTAAAAATGATGTGAGCCCAAAAGAATTGGTTTCCTCTATTGTAGAAGTGCTTACAAACCCTCCTTACTACAGTAAAACAGTGATAAAATTATTTAGAAACCAGCTAACCAATGATTTTATATTAGACGATATAGATCGAAAAATTTTATATGAATTATCTCTTGGAACCAAGCTAAAAAATATTGAGAATGTGCCACTCTCTACGTCTGGGATTTTGAAAAGAAAACGGCATTTAATGCAAATTTTTGATCTTGAAAGCTCTGATGACAGAGGTTTAATTGTTATGGCAAAAGAAAAAGGATTTATCTAAGGTATTAAATTTTTGCTTGGTAGGTATACAAATCATAATACCTCCCCTTGGCTTCAATTAACTCATCATGCGTACCCCTTTCTGCAATATTTCCAGATTCAATTACTAATATTTGATCTGCTCTTTTTATGGTACTTAACCTGTGTGCTATAACAATAGTAGTTCTATTTTTTACCAATTCAGACAAACTTTTCTGAATTAAAGATTCACTTTCTGTATCTAAACTAGACGTTGCTTCATCTAAAATAATAATTTTTGGTGCTGCTAAAATAGCTCTAGCAATTGCCAAACGCTGTCTTTGCCCTCCGGATAACTTTACGCCTCTTTCACCAATTAAAGTATCTAAACCATTTTCAAAACGGTCTGTAAACTCATTTACATAGGCCGCTTTTACAGCGTTTTGCAATTCACTCTCTGTAGCATTTGGTCTCGGAAAAAGTATGTTTTCCCTTATGGTTCCCTCAAATAAAAATTCGTCTTGTAGCACAACCCCTAAATGTTTTCTATAACTAGATAATTTTACTTTAGACATGTCTTGATGGTCTATGGTGATTTTTCCTGAAGTTGGGTTTAAAAAAGTAGCAGATAAACCAGCAATGGTAGATTTTCCAGAACCAGAGCTGCCAACCAATGCCGTCACAGAACCTGCAGGAACATGAAAGTTAATATTGTGTAACACCTCTTTTCCTGCTTCATATGAAAAAGAAACATCTTTAAAAACGAGGTCTCCATGTATCTTTTTAATAACTATAGTTCTTGCTTTGTCATCTTCTTCTGCTTCCTTATTCATAAGCTCTTCCGTTCTATCTAGCCCAGCCAAAGCCTCTGTTAACTGACTTCCAATATTACTCATCTGAACTATTGGAGCTATCATAAAACCTAAAAGTAAGGTGAACTTTAGAAATTCTCCAGTGGTAAGTTCACCTTCAATCATATAATAACCGCCTATTCCCATAATTCCAACGGAGGCTAATCCTAATAAAAATGTAGATGAACTGGTCATAACAGCAGTTGCAGTCAAACTTTTTTTCACATTCTGAAATAACAAGTCAACACCTTTTTCAAAAGTTTCATTTTCTTGATTTTCTGCATTAAAAGCTTTTATAACTCTAACTCCAGCCAAAGTTTCTGTTAATCTTCCTTTTACCTCAGCATTAATCTTTCCACGATTTCTAAAAATTGGACGAATGTATTTAAATGCTTTTAAAGCAATAAAACCAAAGACACTAACTGGTAAAAAAACAAATAATGTCATCCAAGGATTAATTTGAATTAATAATACCAGAGATATGATAGCAGTAATTACGCCTCCAACTAATTGAACAAGACCTGTACCAATTAAATTCCTGACTCCTTCTACATCACTCATGATTCTTGAAACTAAGGCACCAGATTTTGTATTATCGAAAAAACTAATAGGCAACGAAAGCACTTTCTTTTGAACTTGAGCTCTTAACTCTGAAATAAGATACTGAGCTTGAACACTTAAAATTCTGGTTAATAAAAATGAGGTAATAGCTTGAATTAATAAAGCAAAACCAACAACCCATAATAGTTGATACAAAGAGTCTATATCTTTATTTGGATAAATATCATCTAATAAATCTTTAGATTTTAAGGGCAGTACAAAACCAGACAACCTGTTAATTAAAATAAGAAATAAGCCAAGAAAAACTAAGTTACGCCTTGGCCAAATAATAGTTTTAAAAGCCTTTGCCATGGTTACTTTTGGCTTTTCTTTAGATTCTTTATAATGTTGCATAGTATTATGGTAGGATTGAAAAATTACTTTTTACAAGTCAATTAACATGCCAACACAATAGTAACTGACAGATTAACAAATTAATTGATTTTTGACAAGATAAAACTATATTCGCTAAATGGATTTAGATATTTTAATGAATCTTCTTATTAGTAATTGGCACATTATATTATTGTTTTTTGTGATTGCCATACTATATTCTTCAGTTGGTTTTGGCGGAGGCTCTAGTTACCTTGCTATTTTAGCTTTAACTGGCATTGCTTTTACTCAGATTAGGGCTATTTCTTTGTTGTGTAACATTATTGTAGTAGGTCTAAATGTTTTTTATTTTCAGAGGCAAAATCTGTATGACTGGAAAAAAGTAATTCCAATGATAGCTTTTAGTATACCCTTAGCTTTTGTTGGAGGTTTTATACAAATAAGTGAACACTTCTTTTTTATTCTGTTAGGGTGTACACTATTAATTGCTGCAATTACAATGTGGTTTTCAAAAAAAATTATTTCAAGTCACGTAGCTGCATCTGTTTTTACTTTTTCTAAAAACACTAGTTATGCTGGTATTATTGGTTTTATTTCTGGAATGGTAGGAATTGGTGGTGGAATTTTTTTAGCTCCATTATTACACATTAGACAATGGGACTCTCCCAAAAGAATTGCCGCTACTGCAAGTCTCTTTATTTTACTGAATTCAATCAGTGGTATTTTGGGGCAATCTTTTAATTCTAATTTCTATGTAAACTGGAACCTCACACTTCTATTATTAGTAACCGTTTTTATAGGTGGTTTTATTGGCAGTAGAATTGGCAATCAGTACTTATCACCTATTCAATTAAAAAAAAGCACAGCAGTTCTTATTGCTTATGTTAGTATTCGTATCCTTATAAAACATATATTATAATTTACATATGTTAAATTTGTTTACATAAATATTTGTTTTGTTAAACAAATATATTTATATTTACATAAGTTTAAATTTCTACCCCCTAAAAGGTACAATTATAGACTAATAAACCATTGAGTCTATACTTGATGGTTTTTTTGTGTTTAAAATCTACTATCTTCTGATTTTTTAAAAATTTAAGCTAAACTTTATTTAAATTCAGAAATACTGTCTTGAATTCGTTGTTGAATAATTTTAATGATCCTTTTGTGTATTTCTGAAGAATATTTAAAATACAAATCACATTCTTGAATTGAAAAATGACCTACAATAAACCCTATACTAATATTCTTATAGGCTATATCCTTTGTGAAGATTGAATTAATTTGATTCAACTTCTCTTTTTCAGAAAAGTTTTCAAAATCTATTTTTCTTTTTTGAAGGTAGTTTTTAAATGAAATTAATAATAACTGATGTTGCATTTTCACAGTTGGACGGATTGTAGTGTTTTGAAAGCTCTCTATTTCACTAGTTCCCTCTTGAAGTAAGTTTTGAAGTAATGGGCGTTTTTTTTTATTCATCTAACAAATCATCTAGTTCTAATTGATAATCATATTGTAAATCTTCATGCAAAGTAGAAATGGCTTTTTTTATAATTAATAATTGCCTATCGTACACATTTTGTAGACGGGGACTTTTTGAAATAGAGGGCTTCATTTTTTTTAGTTGAATGCAAAAATGAAGCAATAGCTGTACTTCGGTTTCTTTTTTCTTCGAATACCGTATGTACTTTTTAGTAAGTGTTAGAATTTTACGAACACTTTTTCTAATATAGAAAAAACTCTTTGTATTAACAGCTTCAAAAAGATCAACTATGTATTCTTTTACGCTAATTATATACATTTCTTCATCATGTGCCTCAAATAATAAATACGTAAGTAATTCTTTATTCTCTTTTTTAAATTTAGATAGCTGAAGACATAGTTCAACCAAATCTTGAGAAGATCTGTGATGTAATTCGTCTTTTATTTTTTTAACTGTTACTGCTTTCATAAAGTAACTATTTTAAAATATCTCATTTATTAAAAATGACAGCGTTGTTTAGCTATTTTTTCAACAAAAAAGAAGTTACATTTCCTTCAATTCTCTCAAGAACATTTGAGGTACTAGCTTTTACGAATACATCACCTGTTATCTGTTCAAATAACTCTATATACCGATCGGATATTTCTATAATCTTTTGGTCTGTCATATTAGGAATAATATCATTATCATTTCCTTGAAAACCGTTTTCTATGAGCCACTGACGAACGAATTCTTTAGATAATTGTTTTTGACTTTCACCTTTAGACTGTCTATGCTCATAACCTTCTTGGTAAAAATATCTTGAAGAGTCTGGTGTGTGAATTTCGTCTATAAGCACTATTTCACCCTCTTTTGTTTTACCAAATTCATATTTTGAATCTACTAATATTAGACCTCGTTCTGCAGCAATTTCTGTTCCTCTTTGAAATAACTTTCTTGTGTAATCTTCTAAAATTAAATACTCTTTTTCAGAAACTATTCCTTTTGTAAGAATATCTTCTCTAGAGATATCTTCATCGTGTTCTCCATTTTCTGCTTTAGTAGAAGGCGTAATAATTGGCGAAGGAAACTGATCGTTCTCTTGCAGCCCTTCTGCCATTTCAACCCCACATAACATTCTTTTACCTGCTTTATATTCTCTAGCAGCGTGTCCTGATAAGTAGCCCCGAATAACCATCTCTACTTTAAAAGGATCACATAAATGACCAATAGCTACATTCTCATCTGGATTGGCCAGCAACCAATTTGGGACCAAATCTTCTGTCTCTTTCATCATTTTAGTTGCTATCTGATTCAAAATTTGCCCCTTAAATGGTATTTGTCTTGGCATAATAACATCAAAAGCAGACAATCTATCAGAAGCAATCATAACCAATAACTCATCATTAATATTATAAACCTCTCTTACTTTACCTTTGTAAACAGATTTTTGATTGGGAAATTGAAAATTGGTTTCGTTTATGGTATTCATCATATTAATAATTGAAAGTTGCAAAAGTAATTAAAGACAATTAGAATTAATCAGTTTCAATGCCTTTATAGGCAGTAATAATACTTTTTACTAATTTGTGCCGGATAACATCTTTATCATCTAGGTAAATCTGTGCAATTCCATCTATATCTTTTAAGGCTAATAAAGCTTCTTTTAATCCAGAAATTTGTTTTCTAGGAAGATCTATCTGCCCTGGATCTCCATTTATAACAAACTTTGCATTTTTACCCATTCTGGTTAAAAACATTTTCATTTGGTTATGAGTAGTGTTTTGAGCTTCATCTAAAATTACAAAAGCATTATCTAATGTTCTTCCTCGCATAA
>Ga0206125_10005214_pt1 | contig 11104 bp, 11 predicted proteins | sample Helgoland_Spring_4_FD_148598 | JGI IMG/M metagenome (GOLD analysis project Ga0206125, IMG submission 148598) | Pelagic subsurface seawater microbial communities from Kabeltonne, Helgoland, North Sea - Helgoland_Spring_Bloom_20160331_1 | ecosystem: Environmental > Aquatic > Marine > Epipelagic ...
TTCTGACCTATAGTTTACACACAAAACAAATTGAGTAAAACCTTGTGATTTGAAATTTTCAATAATCCCTTCTAATATTGGTTTTCCCCCTAAACGCAACATTGGCTTTGGCACAAATTTCGTTAAATCACCTAGACGTGACCCAATGCCCCCAGCCATTATAACAACTTTGTTAGGTTTCGAAATAAAATCAAATTCGTTTAAACTTATAACATTAACCAGCTTTCCATTATCATCTACAATTGGCATATGACCTAGATGCATTTTATTAAGTTTCATTTTAATATGAAACTCACTAGATGAAGTAGATTCAACAATAGGCTCTTTATTAATTATAGCGTCTAATGTTAGTTCATTCTTTAACAAACCTCTTCTCAAATCACCATCAGTAATTACACCATATAATTTCCCTTCTACGTCAATTACAGGTAGAAATCCATTTCCATTCAGATCTAAAATAGAAATTGCCTGTTGCAGTGTTGCTGAAGTTGTGTAGGTAAAGTATTGCATTTAGTTATTTCAATAAATTAGTTTGTAACATTTGTATGTGCGGGAGAAAACGCACAATCCTTATCAATAGACTTAACAAGTGCCTTACCTATTAGGTCATCAACAGTGTGAAAAGTTACCTCCTCCGTATCAATGAGTTTAAGTTGAATGTCCTTTGCGCTTATTATTGTGTCTTTTTCTAAAGATTTTGCTGCGACACAAATGAGCTGTCTTTCCCTGTAAGCAATTTCTTTTTCATTTTGATAAAAAGAAGTAACAAAATCAGTTAGCAAGTACCGTTCAATAAACGCAATCTTATTGATTATAATCTTTACTTTATCAGCACCAACTGCTGCCGAATAATCGACTCGTTTTATACCCTCAGTTATTGTGATGTGTTTTTCAAAATAAGTCGCCCCCAATAAGCGAGCATGCTCATTACTATTGATAGAATGATCACTGTCATATGAAGAATGATCTGCATAGCCGATAAAGCAATTAGGGAAAATATCTTTTAGATATGAAATTTTACCAATTTTTACATCCTCTAATTGACTTGGAAATGATTGAAATCCAACCATCAAAACTTTCAATTTTGATTCGAAATAATTCATCATTTTTATTATTTCGTTTAGTGTGCGACCTCCAACACCAAGTATGATTTCTTGCTTTGATTTCTTAATTGCATCAAGTAATAAATTATCATTAAAAGAAACGGAATGGATGTCTAAATATTTAATATCACATGTGTCAAGTAGCTTGAGGGCCTTTATATTAAGAGGCATCATTATTATATCTAACCCTAAATCTTTAGTGTAGTTGAATATTTCAGTCCATTCTTGAAGAGAAAAACAATAATCATTAAATGTTTTAAAAGCGGTGTGCTGTGTAGATACAAAATCATTTGTATCTGTTAAGACTTGAAACTTTATTCCATTTGCACCGGTTTTTTTTGTTGCATCTATCAGCCCTTTTATATAGGCCATGTCCCCTTCATGATGAAAGGCTGTTTCAGTATAGAAATAGGACTTATTCATATAGTTTTAATAATTTAGACGCATTTTTCCTTCGCGCCATATCGGCTTGAAACTCCTCGAATGAAATAACTTTATTGTAAGGATACTTGACAGTATCCGATACACCTATTGTTTTGGCTGCTAGGCTTATCGAATCATTTTGATAAATATCTAAAATTTGCTTTAACCTGATTTGTGATGCTGGTGTGTCCTTAATGGCCCCAATTACACCCTTTGTTCTTTCTAAATCTAGCGGAGTATCAACTGTAACAGAATAGTTGGAATAATCTTCTTCAAAAACTTTTATGACACCACATTTGTAGTCATTTGGTTCAAAAAGAAATATCATAAGATATTCACTAATACTTTTATCCATTTTGGAGTAGCAATCTTGTAAAGCATTAAAAGATATGACCTCTGTTGATGCTCCAATCGGAACGTCTACAACTCTAACATAATCCAATTCGTTTTCCAATAAGAATTGAATTTGGGCTGCAAAATACTCCGTTGAACTAAGAGGATTATCACCTGTTATTCTAAGAATTACATCGGCATCCTCGATTTCCCCAACAGCTATCATTCTTTGGATAACTTCATCGGAGGAGCCTCGATATAGCATTACGCCACTTCTAGCGGCCACATCTTCCATGATGTCATCAACGCTTTCTGTTGAAGTACATAAATAGACCTCATCTATTTCATTGACCGCTTTAACTCGTTCAATCAAAAATTCAATCATCGAGTGCCCAGGAGCTATATCTCTTAATACTTTTAAGTGTAACCTTGTGGAAACCGTTCGAGCAACTATGCAAGCAACAACTTTAGCCATTATTTAATTCTCTTTATTACAATTTTCAATGTGTTTTCCTCTACTTGATTAGTGTGTAACTCAAACGTATCGAGTATTGCAAAAGAAGTAGGATAGATATCTATTTGTTCAATCTTTTTTGAATTATACAGTGCATAGTCTCCATCAGCAGCGTAGCTAGTTATGACAACCTTTTCAAATGGACACCCTAAATGTATTTGATCTTTTCCTTCAAGAACAATGTGTATATCCTGATACTTTTCGTGATGTTCAAATACACCTTGCTTAAAGCCGCTTTTACTCAATGCCACTCCTTTCAGTTCCTTGTCTAGCGTCATCCATACGCCAGTAATAGGATTGGCTTTAATTGCTTCTATGTAATTTTCAATAACTAGCGCATCGTGAGGGCCTATATGTTTTTCTAATTCATTTAGTTGACCTGTAATCATGGTTTTTAAGTGTGATTAATTGTAATACATCTTCCCACCTTTAAAAATGATCGGCATATAAATCATTTCATAATCTTCTAGCGACGACATACAAATTTATTGGAACCAATTCCAATACATGTTCTTTTGTTTACCAAATCATCTTCAGCAATGATATGATCGGCCCCTAAATTATTTGAAGTTATTAGACTGCCTCTGTATTTCTTTAATTCATTCTTTTTATTTCTAGTTTTCTACCCAAGAAGATGATTCACGTTTTTCTATACTAGCTGATATCCTGCCATTTTAATAAAACGTCTGCTCCCACATCAGCTTTCAATTCTCTGCCAATCAGGTGATTGATTAGTTCAGGAGAAATTCCTGTACCAGGTCTTTTACTTGTTAAATCACTATTTGTAATTATATGTCCCGCTTTCAGATCTTTTTCTGCAACAATACTGCGTCTAAATTTTGATTTTTTCTCTTCTTCCGCTTTTGCAACCTTACGAACAAATGATCCCATAGACTTTGCTATGTTTCTTGATTCTTCACAAATTATTTTCATTTCAAATGGATCTGCAGAAATTATATGATCCCATCCTGGCAGATTCTTATCTGTTGTAAAATGTTTTTCAATAATACAAGATCCTAAAGCAACACTGGCTAACGGGATTGAGAACCCTATAGAGTGATCAGAAAAACCAATTGGCAAACCAAACGTTTTTTGAAGGGTGGTGATATTGTTTAAATTAATGTCTTCATGTGCTGGTGGATAAATAGAGATACAATGTAATAAGGATAGATCTGTACATCCTTTTTTGTATAACAACTCTAACGCGTAATCAATTTCACCAATAGAGGCCATACCTGTAGATAAAACTATAGGTTTGCCTCTTTCTGAAAGTTGAGTTAATAGTTGAACGTTATTGATGTCCATAGAAGCAACCTTGTAAAATGGTACCTCACATTTATCTAACAAATCAATTTCTGCAATAGAAAAAGGAGTTGAACAAAAATCAACATTCTTATCCAAACAATAGTCTCTCAATTCATAGTGCTGCTCTTCGCGTAGATAATACTTCTCAACCATTTCCTTCAATGAACCAAAATGTTTTTTGCCTCCATCGCCATCATTATAAGTTTGATTTTTGTCATATTCAATTTTAGAAACAAGAGAACTAGGTGTCCATGATTGGAATTTTACAGCATCTACTCCGCAATTGACTGCGGAATCAATCATTTGTTTCGCTAAACTCATATCGCCATTATGATTGGCTCCAATTTCTGCAATTATATAAGGTGAGCAAAAATTGTATATTTCTTTGTCCTTTATTTTAAATGTTCCCATCGTTTATAGAAATTTCCTCCCACCAAAATGGGAAATTATGTTTATAATTAATTATTTGGCCGTTATACTTAGAGTCGACGAGCGCCATTTCGGCCATTTGAATCTCGTTTAGCCCTAGATAGTGACGATTAGTAACCTCAATAACATAAGCAAGACGCTCTGCGGTTATAGCACCAATTCCTGCATCATTATTATTATGTTGACGATAATTTGTCTGGCAAGCAGCAGTAAATGAGCAAGAATGTCCACTTTGTTTCAGTAATTGGTAAAAAATGAACCAATCAGCAATCAATGGTGTAGGCGAGTAGGTCAAAGTTGATTCTAATAGCTCTCTTCTAAAAGCAGTATTACCGAGTCCTACAATATTTTTATTTTTCAGAAAGTTGAAATCAAAAGAATAATCTTCTGGCAATCTTTCTTTCCAGATATTTTCTTCAAAAATAGCACCATTTTTGTCCATCAAATTTAGATCATTACAAATCAATGATACAGATCTTAATTTTTCTTTTAATACAGCTACCCGGTTATCAGTCATCGTATCGTCGGCATCTAAAAAAATAAACTGTTTGAACAAACTTTTCTTTAGGATTTGTAACGATTTAAATCTTATTCTTAAAGGACTACCTTCAATTGGTATAACTGTATTTGTAAAGGGTAATCTTTGGAAGAAGTCGTCAGAAACACCATCGCTAAAAAAGACGACTTGAAAATTTTGATCTGTTTGTGCTAAGATTGACGCGCACAGCTCATCGAAATACGGAACAGCCTTTGGGTATATGTAAACGATCAATGCTGTCATGACTTTATAATCTTTCTAGCAGGATTGCCAACCCATGTTTCATTGTCGGGAATATCTTTGAGAACAACTGACCCCGCACCTAAAATAACACCAGAACCGATTTTAACACCTTCCATGATTGTCGAGTTCGCTCCGACAAAGGTTTGTTCACCAACAACAACGTTTCCACAAAGAACAGCTCCAGGCCCTATATGCACACCATCAGCTATTCGACAATCATGCTCAACAACACAACCTGTATTTAGAATACAATAGTCACCAATATCTGATCGTATATTAATCGCAACGTTTTTACCTATAAAATTCCCTTGACCTATTCGAATAAACTCCGAAATTGAACACACCGAATCAATTACATTTAAAATTTTCTTGTTCTTACTAATTAATAACTGCGCTATCTTTTTCCGAGTGCTATTGTCCCCAATGCCTAATATAAACGAATAAGGTTTTTCCCAATCATCTAATGTGTAATCACCTTCAAATCCGAGATAATTTAAATTAAATGGATTATTTAGCTTTTCTTCCCTGTCCGTATAATACTGCAAGTTCATATGACCTTTTATTGCGCTGTCCGCAACGACCAAACCATGACCTGAATAGCCTATCAATACTACCTTATTATCTAACACTACTTGGGATATTTACAATTCGATCTTCTAAATAAGTAGCGTTTTTTTGGCTATCCTTCTGAAAGCTCTCAAACATCGGCAATCTAAACATCAATTGCCAAATAGGTCTTGTCATCACGCCTTGACCATTGGTATACTCTAAAAAAGCGTTTCTTTCTTTCTTAGTTTCAAGCTCAACACACATCAACCAATAGTTGGCCTTAGTGTCTGGTAACTCCAATTTAAATTTAATTCCTCTAGTTTTAAAAAAGTTAGCGTACTCATTAGCAATAACTCTTTTTTCAGCCAAAAACGTGTTTAACTGTTCCAATTGTGCACAAGCTAAAGCCGCATTAATGTTGGGTAATCTATAGTTGTAACCAACTTCCGAATGAAAATATTCATACGGATGGGGTTGTTTCGCTGTAGTGGTTAAAAACTTTCCTTTTTCGGCATACGTGATAGAATTAGTGACAATAGCACCTCCTCCTCCTGCGGTTACGATTTTGTTTCCGTTAAAAGAAAACACACCTAGTTCACCAAAGCTCCCTGTAGACCTTCCTTTGTACTCGCTCCCAAGAGACTCAGCAGCATCCTCTACAATAGGTATTTTCCATCGATTACAAACTGAGATTAACTCATCTAAATGCACTGGAAATCCAAAAGTATGCATAGGTAAACAAGCACTTATTTTTCTTCCTGTTCCTTTATTGTAACAACCATTTTCTCTTATTTCACCATATTTATCTAAAAATTCTTCAACCGCTAAAGGAGATAACCCCATGGTATCCAAATCTACATCTAAGAACACGGGAAAAGCATTGTTATAAATTATTGCATTAGCTGTTGCAACGAACGTAAGCGCCTGTGTTAAAACCTCATCCCCAGCATTGACACCTACTAAACGCAAAGCAATGTGAATTCCAGAAGTTCCATTTACAACTGCAATTGCTTTTTTCGTTTCTGTAATCTCTGCCATTTGCTCTTCAAAACGATCAACAAATTTCCCCACACTTGAAACATATGTCGTATCGATACATTGTGTTACATACTCTTTTTCTTTACCCCGAAATCTGGGCACATGAAGCGGTATGAAATCACGCGTATCGTAATGTTTTTTGATGTATTCTGTAACTATATCAAAGTTTCGCATTACATTTTTGAATCTAAATACTTGCCTATATCCTTGTATTCAAAGTTGGGAATAGTATCACTAAATAATGAAATTATATCGCGTTTATTCCATGATTTTTGGCTCATAAAACGCTCAATCGTATTTTCAAAATGATCTAATTTATCTTGGTTGTAATTCAATTCATTTTTAATAACTCCAATGTTTTGAAATCTATTTAAATCTAACGTTTCCGTCTCAGTGAAAAATTCCTCAAAAGCCTTCTCTCCTGTAGTATCACTATTTGTAAATAAGCAAGGCCATAGTTTTGTAAGATCTAATTTTTGAATAGCTTCCCTAGCTTCACGCTCGGTTTTGCAGATATATGGCTTAAGTCCTTTGTGTTTTAAATATCTTAACGCTATATCACTGAAAGTAATGAGGTGAAGATTTTCACTCAGCTTCGGAAAGAAAATATCTCTGTTTTCGCCGAATAGACAAGACATTAAACAAAGTTCTCCCGCCTCTTTCGGAACAATAAAATACCTTCTAATATCATTAGGAGCCACTATGGGTTGAAATTTTTGTAAGCGCTTATCTAAGCCATATAGCAGGGAGCCATCTGAAAATGCAACATTAGCAAAACGAGCCATAGAAATATTTATTTCTTTGCTTCTTCGGTTTACAAACATTTCCATAATACTCTTAGAGGCTCCCATCATGTTTACGGGATTTGCAGCCTTATCAGTCGATACGCAAAAATATTGTTTGACATTGTTTTCAATAGCCTGATTAATCGTTTTATCAGTATTAAAAATATTTGTCTGAATCATTCTCATTAAAGTAAAGGGGTCTTTTTCACTTCTCACATGTTTTAGCGCAGAAAGGTTTAATACATAGTCATATTGACCATCTTCTTTCCAAAAAGCATCATATTCAATTGAGCCAATATCTAAGGGAAATGTCCGAAAATCCCCACCGATATAACCATGACTACTTCTTATATCTCTTACTAACTCTACCATATTGTTTTCAGAAATATCAACTATATGGAGTTTCAGCGGATTTCTTTTAAATATTTCTTTTGTTACTGCTTGTCCTATAGAACCAGCCCCTCCAATTACAAGAAACCTAGAGCTAGAAACTAATTCTTCTAGTTCTGACTTGAGTTTGTGAGTATCTAGGGTAAATAGTTCTTCAGTTCTACCTATTAGTGTTAGCATTTTTTTTTTTTAAATATTACTACCCGAGTTTTTTACCTTAAAAGGGTGATCGCTTAATTTATGTTTTACTAATGGATGGTACTCTCCTTTCAAAGGAGCTAGCTCAGCATTACGTATATCATGAATTATTTGCACAGCAGGCATAGCCTCCTTTAGACCAAAGCCACCACCTTTCAGTATGTTTTGATAGCTCTTTGTATGCAAATCAAAGAATCCGTCACTAAATTCTAATTCTTGGCCGTCTACCAAAATACTCCTGTATGTACGTTGTTCTCTTGCTTTTATATCTCTGGGTATTAAATCGTAATTTATAGATAAGAACCATCGAACTCGCGCATTTTTAAACTCTAAGTATCCTGCGGCACGATCGTGGTTGTGCAAGTGAACCAGATTTTTCTGTAAAGGCCCAAATATCCAACCTAACATATCGTAAAAGTGCACTCCTATGTTTGTGGCAATTCCTCCAGATTTAGAAGAATCACCTTTCCAAGAGGTATAATACCAACTTCCTCTAGAAGTTAAATAGGTAAGATCAACGTCAAAAATTTTATCTTTCGGTGCTGCATCAACCCTGGCCTTTAATTCAATAATACTTTTATGCAACCTTAGTTGAAGGATATTCCACACTTTTTGGTCCGTTTCAATTTCCATTTTTTGTAATGCATCCAAATTCCAAGGATTTAAAACTAGTGGCTTTTCGCAGATAGCATCTGCACCTCTTCTTAGCGCCATTCTAATATGTGAATCGTGAAGGTAATTGGGTGTACAAATACTCATGTAGTCTAAATGTATATTCTTTTCAGTTTTTAGCTTTTCAATATGTCTATCAAAAATCTCCGTTTCAACAAAAAAGTCTGCATTTGGAAAGTAACTGTCCATAACTCCGACACTATCAAAACGATCTAGTGCGGCTATTAGATTGTTTTCAGTGTCCTTTATTGCCCGCATGTGTCTGGGCGCAATATATCCTGAAGCCCCTATTAAAGCGAAATTTTTATTCATCTATTTTATTTACTACGTTATTCCTTAAGCGATATTTCGCCCCTGTATAATCACAAATAGCTATTCCTTCTCTATCAAAATTTAAGCGCGCTCCAAACTCACTCATCCATCCGATATTTCTTGACGGATTGCCTACAACTAACGAATAATCTGGAACGTCCTTTGTGACTACTGCTCCCGCACCAATAAATGCGTATTTACCAATATCGTTACCACAAACAATTGTCGCATTAGCGCCAATAGATGCTCCCTTTTTAACAACCGTCTTTAGGTATTCTTCTTTTCGTATAACCCCACTGCGTGGGTTTCTTACATTAGTGAAAACCATAGATGGACCCAAAAAAACATCATCTTCACAAACCACACCGGAATAAATCGATACGTTGTTCTGAATTTTAACATTATTCCCTAAATGAACATCAGGTGAAATCACAACATTTTGACCAATGTTACAATTTTCGCCGATTGCTGAATTAATCATAACATGTGAAAAATGCCAAATCTTTGTTCCTTTCCCTATTTGACAAGGCTCATCAACATAGGAGCTTTCATGAACGAAGTACTTCATTACACTCATTTATTTTTAAAAAACTCCTTTACTTTTTCAACAATAAATTCTTGTGATGAATTTTCAATCTCTGTGTGAATAGGTAATGAAAAAACTGTGCTACACAAATGCTCCACATTGGCTATTTCAAAACCCTTGTTTACAAAACCGCTATAAGCCTCCTGTTTGTAAAGTGGAACTGGATAATATATCATCACTGGAATACCGTTTTCATTTAAGAACTTTATTAAGCCCTTTCTTAATTCCTGCTCAACCTTTAATGTATATTGGTGAAATACATGTGTAGAGTTGTACTGTCTTTTTGGTATAGATAATTCAGGGATTTTTGAGAAACTTTCATCATAATAATTAGCCATTTTGTTTCTTGCAAGAGAATAGCTATCCAAATGATTTAATTTAATTTTTAAAATTGCAGCTTGGATTGAGTCTAGCCTTGAGTTACAACCTGCTACTTTATGATAATATCTTACCTCTTGACCATGATTTGCAATCATTTTAAGGTTTTTAGCAATTTCATCATCATTTGTAAATATTGCGCCCCCATCGCCATAGCAACCCAAATTTTTTGATGGAAAAAACGAAGTAGTTCCTATATGGCCAATAGTACCTGTACTTTTTACAGTCCCGTTCCTAAAAGTATATTTAGCACCTATTGCTTGTGCGTTATCTTCAATTACATAAAGAGCAAACTCCTTAGCTAACTCCATAATACCCTCCATATCTGCAGATTGCCCATAAAGGTGTACAGGCACAATTGCTTTTGTTTTACTCGTTATGTGAGGTCTAATTATATCCGCAGTTATGTTAAACGTATCTATATCAACATCTGTCATTACAGGGGTTAATCCTAAGAGAGAAATAACTTCCGCGGTTGCTACATATGTAAAGGACGGGCAAATAACCTCATCACCTGGTTTCAACGACAAGGACATGAGTGCTATTTGAAGCGCGTCAGTGCCATTTGCACAAGGAATCACATGCTTTACATCTAAATATTTTTCTAACGATTTAGCGAATTCTTTAACAATTGGTCCATTTATAAAATTCGCTGATTCAATCGTTTTAATCACTTCGGTATCAATTTGATCTTTGAGCTTATTGTACTGCCCTTTTAGATCAACCATTTGTATTTTATTCATCACTTCTATAGTCTCGAATCAACTTTGCTTCTTGGCAGAAACCCTTTTAAATCGTATACAATACTACTAGAATTCTTCTTTAAGGAGTCAATGTCGATCAGTGAAAATTTATCATGCGAAACCGCCAATATTATCCCATCATATCGTTCTTTAATCTCATCTATCAGAGGTATCCCAAACACTTCTTTTACTTCTAAAGCATTTGCTTCATAATCGTAAACATCAACAGCTAAACCAAACTCTTTTAATTCACTATATACATCCGCTACTTTTGTGTTACGAATATCCGGACAGTTCTCTTTAAACGTAAATCCAAGTATTAATATTTTAGAGCCCAAGATTTTTTTGCCCGCCGTGATAAGCATTTTAAGCATTTTGTTGGCTACAAAGTTGCTCATGTTATCGTTTACTCGTCTACCACTTAATATTACTTCTGGATGATAACCGAGGTTTTCCGCTTTATATGCTAAATAATACGGATCTACACTTATACAGTGTCCACCAACAAGCCCTGCTTTGTATTTGAGAAAGTTCCATTTGGTTCCAGCAGCATCAAGAACATCTT
>Ga0206125_10005232_pt1 | contig 11071 bp, 10 predicted proteins | sample Helgoland_Spring_4_FD_148598 | JGI IMG/M metagenome (GOLD analysis project Ga0206125, IMG submission 148598) | Pelagic subsurface seawater microbial communities from Kabeltonne, Helgoland, North Sea - Helgoland_Spring_Bloom_20160331_1 | ecosystem: Environmental > Aquatic > Marine > Epipelagic ...
CTGGCAAGCAAAGTATTAAAGTTGATTTTGACATTGATAAAAATGGTTATATCACAAATATAAGTGCAGAGGCTCCTCATCCCATTTTAGAGCAAGAAGCAATTCGAGTAATTAAGATGTTACCTAGGATGAAGCCTGGAATTCAACGAGGTAAACCAGTCATAGTTCCTTATACAGTTCCAATCAGTTTTGTTGTAGAAGATGACATATCAACAGAAAAACTTAATAGTGTCCCGCCACCCCCACCACCATCAAGTATAGCAAAAGTTTCATCAGATTTTAAAGTAATCATAAGAGAATTTAATAAAGTGGTGATTGATTCTGTTTTAACAAAAAGATATGAGGTTACTACTTACAAAGATGTCTCTGTAAAAGATACCATTGGTTATTTTTATAAAAATGGGTTAACTAATAAAAACTATAAAGTATATGAAACTCAGATTAAAAGTTTAGCAGAAAGTTTAGGTTATGATAAAGGACTTCTAACCCATACAAAAATAAAGGGTTTTGGAAAAGATTTATATAAATCTGTAATGCTAATCAAAAGTAAGTCCTATAATAAAGCATATGAAATTTTACAAGAACTACAAATTAAACTTTATCTTTTTAAAGAAAATAATCAGTTTACTCATTATCCTTTTGAAAGTGGAGTAAATTATTGGCTTGGTGTTTATTATGAAGATCTTAAAATGATAAAAAAATCTAAAAATTATTTCAAAGCAGCATATAATTTAGAACCTAATAGGCTAACTAAACCATAGGCATATCTTTCAAACAGTTTAAGTAAAAACTAATCTAATTGAGCAACTAACTTTTCTAATCTTTCTTCTTGTTCCACTAGCGCATTGATAAGCACAGGCACTAACTTGTTAATACATTTTATTTAGGTATTAGTTGGATAATTTCTTAATAATGTAAGGAATGAAACCAAATATTATATAAAAAATAGCCGGACCATTAAGAATACTGTTAATAAAACAAAATAGAATTACAACAGTATATATACTAATATTTTTTTTTCTGTTTTTGTTTCTTTCAATTTTCCTTTTTTCTTGTTTGGCAAACTCTATCTTGTATTCTTCAGGATTATTAAGTTTCAATTTTTTTAATTTTTCCTTTTCATATTTTTCAATATTATCATTCATAATGCTTAAAGTTTATTGATTATAACTTAAGAAAGTTAATTATAGTTTTTTCATAGTGTTATTTTTTTTTATTAATCATTAAACAAGACTGTGAAATGTAAAGAAGTAATTCATTATCACTTTTTGTTAAGTTATTCATTTCATACTCATTAAAAACAGATGTAATTTTTTTTGTAAAACAAATGCTGTAATCCTCTAAGTTGTATAGATCACCAAGACTTGTGTAGGATATTAAACCCATTTCATCTTTTAATCCCGAAAGATGCAATTCAGCTAAAGTTTCAATTGTTTTTTTATCCATATTATTTTTAACTGCTTTTTTGTCAGATTTCGAGGAAGAATAAAAATCAGAAGTAATAATGTATTTAAAAACAAAATTTCCATTTTTATCCTTATAACTAAAAATCATTGTAACATCATTATCTCTAAAAAACTTATAGGCTGGATTTGTTTGTGCATCATTTAATACAATTGGGTAAAATTTGGTTTTTAATGATTCCACATCAATGTTCAATAATTCACGATTTACTAATATATGGTTGTATTGAATAACTCTACTGTAATCAACTGTACTGGTGCTAATTAATTTAGTTTCTGAATCAATTAACTTGGGGCAAATCTCGTTAATTTGCTGTGACATTGATCTTAAAAATGACTGAACTTCTCCATCTGAAAACTGCTGAGCAAAAGTAATAATCGGAAGTGTTAGTAATAAAACTAATATTTTTTTCATATTGTTATATTTAGCTGGATTGTCCAAATAGAGACAAAGATGATACAATTAATATAGTCCAAAGTGAAATTTTTGCAAAATTACCCTTAGAAAAAGCCCAAATAGGCACTGCAATAAATAAATGAATAATAATTATTACAAAAAGGTTAATAAAAAATTCTTCAGCTGGTCTATAATACTTGGATAAATCCCCTCCTGACTCGATATTCATATGTAAAAATGAGTAAAGTAGTCCAATAATAGTTGAGGCAAAGTAGTACATTCCGTTAGGAACTGGCTCACTAACTAATTTATCACTTGAGATTGATTTACTAATATTTTTTTCATTTAATTTACTTCCATACTTTTCATTAAGTTCATTCTTTTCGTCTTGGCTAAGTTTTTTATAAAATTCTCTTTGCTCACTTAATTTATCCAATGAAATGATTCCATTATTATATTCCTCCTCAATTTTTTTTATATATGACATAACTGTTTTTTTTAAAAATTTATATATAATTTATTTAACATTTGTTTTTAAACAAGATTCTTGTAGTGATTTGAAAATTATTAAATTATTACTTGACATATTTTGAAGTTCAGAAACAGTAAATTTTTCAATCATTTTTTCTACTAAACATCTACTATATTTTTTCAAATCATATCCAAGCTCTAATATTGCATACTCATTGGGAGTTGTCAAAAGTTTTAGTTCTTTTAAGTGCTCTTCAGCTAACAATTTTAATTCATCTTCGGAATATGAAAATGAATTGTCATTATTAATTTCGTTTGAATTGTTTAATTTATATTCCTCTAATAATACATTGAAATTATCAATAAAATCATTCATAGTTAAATTTTTGTAGGCACCAATTGAAGGATACATAATACTATTTTCGTTAGGATTATTTGATTCTAAATCATCTAAATTCAATACATCGTGAGATAATTCGTGAAATATTAAGTAATATTTTTGTGCTTTACTAAAAGTATTCCAGCTTCTCTTATTAATAGTTATATCAATTACATCATCATTATTATAACCAGTTGAATAACCGTGAATATGATATGTTTTCTTAGATTCGTCAAGAGCTTCTAGTTTAATATTAATTTGTTTTGGTCTAACTTTTAATATTCCCGATGCTTCCAATTCTTTATAAAACTGATTTACATATAAATCAAAATTTTGATAATCACCAACATAATTATTTGACATTGAGTTATATTGATCCTCAAACAATATAGAATTAGTAATTTTAAGAAACGCGAAATAGTTTTTTTTAAAATCTTCTTTAGGACAAGTAGCAAAAAGATTAATTAACTTATCTTCATAATATAATATCCACATCACCCCTCTTACAAGAATTTTATTATCTAGAATAGTAAGTGTTTGATCAACAACTACTTCAATTGCTGGGTATCGATCAACTTTAGTTAATTTACTAGAAACATAAGAAACATTTAAATCAGAAATATATTCTTTTGCAAAACTCTCAACCTCTTGGCTAGATGATAGATCTTGTTCAAAACTTGATGTACTTATGAAGAATGGAAGATCATTTATTTGCAAAAGATATATTAAGTTTTGTTTTTTATTATTAAACTTAGCTACAATATTAGGTCTATTTCCTTCTTGTTTTTCAAATGCAAGAGGATCTTTAATTTTAATATTAACACCTTTAGCTTTAGGATGATTTTTATAACTTATATACTCACCAAGTTGATTTAATTCAATTCTTGTACCAAAATTATCATAAGAAATATATACTTTATCAACCAAAGAATTATTTCTAGTATAATTATACATTAAATTGATTTGTTCATTAAAGTATAAATTTTTCTGTTTTTCAGGCAAAGTTTTAATTAGTTCTTCTTTTGCAGATTCTAACAGATACCAATCCTCAGGAACTTGGTATGTATATATTATATTTCTACCAAATGTTGTAATACTTTGCATTATAACCCCTGTTCCTGGCATCTCAAATGGAAGGTCCATAGTTTTAGTAGCCTCTTCCATAAATGATTTAATCTCTTGATTTGACAAAGTTTGACCACTAACTGAGAGACTAAAAAATGTGAAACTAAAAACAAATAATAATAAAACATTTTTCATATAATTAGATTTTTTTGGTATGGGAAAGATGTCAGAATTTAGGTTTAAAAGATTAGTAAGATATTTTTTTTACATATAACATAACTGTTGAGTTTTATTTTTTTCAGTATTTAAATAATTATTAATAAATATCTAATCTACAATTTAGCTAAAAAAAACTAAATCATAAATGTTTCTTTCTAACCCTTTAAACAAAAGTTGAAGGCAATATAATTTCTGTAATTATTTTTAAAGTATGTTAATTTAATCACTAAATTAAGAGTCCAAACAACTTGTTATGAAAAAATATTTTATTTTCTTGTTTATTATTACCGCCGTTAGTATTTATTCTCAACAAAAAACAAATCAAAATATGTTTAAGGAATTCAATTCCAATAGTGCTTTCGGGGAAACATATCAAAATAACTTTAAGAAATTTAAACCTGCAGACACAGACTCTATTAAAAAGAAAGTATTAGAAGCTGAACAAGAAATAAAAGAATTTGAAGAACTACAAAATTTAGGGTACGACTTGCTTATTGACAAGAATTATCTTGAAGCAATAAAGCGTTATGATGCTGCTATAGAGTTATACAATAAAACTCCTAGAAATACTTTTCATATGGACACAAATAATAAACAAGTAACTCGCAAAAACAAATTCAGCAACCCTGCTTATGTTTACTATTTCAGAGCTGTGGCCAAACATTTTGTAGGTGATATTTTTGGGGCTTGTTATGACGCCAGAATGTTTAAGCTTTATAGTGGTAACAGTAATTACAATGAATCAGATCTAAATCTTGAGGTTATTTGTAATATTTCGGCTCTAGTTTCAAATATTTCTATACCAACTGCTTACTCAATTAACGATGACAAATCAGAAAAGTCTTTGTCGGCTGAAAAACAGTTGTCTCGCTTTTATTTAGACCAAGCCTTAAAAGACTTAAAAACCATAACTTCTCAGTCGTCATATGAAGATTTTAAGTCCCCTTCTGATTATTTGGATAAAGCTATAGATTTATGGAATAATAATTATTATTATGTTTTTTTTAAAGGACTTGTGTATGAACTTAATTATATAACTACAGGAGTTACTGGCGCTTTGCTTGAGTTTAATGACTTATATGAAAAGGCAGCTGAAATGGGAAGTGAATTAGCTCAAGAAAAATTGAATAGAAACTGATAAAACCTATATTTCAAATGAAAAAGCTAATTATACTATTACTATTTATTCCTTTTTTTTCTTTTATACCACAAGAGCCTTCTAACTCATTAAAAGGTAAATTTGATAGACCAAAGCTTCATCTTATAAGTAAAAAAACAAGTTGTATCTGTGATTTTAATGATATGTTTATACCTAATAAAGAAATAGATATTTCAAATTTTATTGATGGAGAAGAGCTTAAACAAGTTTCTAAAAATAACAAACTATTAATTCACAATAGAAAAGATATATTAGAATACGAAAGTCTGTTATGGGATGGAGACGAAATTGATTTATTAAAATTAAATTGGCAATTTATGTCAATAGAAATAAAAAGAATTGAAAAAGAATTAAAAAAAATCTATAAGAGAAATAAACAAAAGGATTTATCCTCAAATCTTTCATCGTTTTGGATTTTACAACTATTAAACCCTGACTTATATTCAACAGATAAAAACAAAGTTATTGAATTGAGAGAAAAATACACAAAACTACTCTCCAAATATAAAGAAGCAGACATACTTTACGACTGTTTGATTTTAAAGGACTATGACAATATTTCTATCCTAATAACTGAATTTGAATATTCGTTTTTTTGGGAATTTGAAAGTAAAGATCAGATGGATAATTATTATAGAACAAAGTTAAATTTCAGTGAGGCAAAATCAAGTGATGAATTAGGGTTTTATTTCCTTAGGAGAATATTTTCAATATTAGGTTATTTACCATATGTTGTAGTGGCGAGTATCATTCTATTTAAGCTGAAAAAAAAGCGAAAGAAAACGAAAACTGTATAACGGTTATTAATTTTGTAAATTGGATTTATGAAAAAATAAATTTTATAATTCGAGTACTTTGCTCTATGTCTATTCCTTTGAATTACCTCTGCCATTATACGTTCCCCAAGAATTCGGGTCAAGCTCTAAACATTTTGTAAAGTCACTAATCGCACCAGAGTAATCTTTTGCGAGGTTTTTTTCATAACCCATTTTATAATATTCATTTGATGTTTGGACATTTGGATTGTCTCTGTTTATTTTACCGACAGGATTTGTGAGAAAATACACTATTGTCATAATAATTATTCCAATTATTACTATTGATACAATACCCATAATTATTTATTTTTATAAGTTCAATTTACAACATTTAGTTTTTACTTAAACTATCTGAAGAAGATAGCTATGGTTTAGGGTTGTTATTTTTTCTTTATGTTTGCATTATAAAATACTAAATAACTAAATTATGGCTTTTACAAAAAAGCAAAAGGGGTATAGCATATTGTTAATATTTGTATTACTTGTTTCCTATTTTTCTTTTTTTGATGACTATTTTAAATACTTAGAAGTTAAAAAGAATGGAACTTCTGATGCTTGTAAGTCCTATTACAGCGAGTTTCCTAATGGATATTTTACTGAGGATGTAAAAGTAATAGAAATACAAGATTTAAGAGATATAGTGTTAGTTAGAGATTTTTTTAATGATTATCCTAATAGCGAATATTCTACAGTTGAATTAATCAATCTTGAAATATGGAATGATGAGATTAGAAGATATGATTCTATTGTTGAATCTAATGATAGATTTGATCGAGATGCTGTTGTGTTTTTTAGGGAATTACTTACTTACATGAGAGATAATAATTATTCTGAAATTTTTGTAAATTTAAAAGGTAATGTCAATGTGCAGAATTTTGATAATTATGCCTATGATATAAGAGAAGCAATTGATAATGTATACAAATATGATGAAGGCATAAAGGTCACAGGTAATATTGTTAATATTACATCTAATTATGATGATGGAAATATAAATGATTATGAGCAAGTAATTAAACAGTCTATATTGAATAGTTTTGAGAGTCTGTTGTCAGATAATTTTATTACACTAAGTACATATAATGATGATAAATCCTCTGTTTCTGATCTTGTTATTGAAATTGATTATATTATAAGTAATCAAGAGGATTTATATGATGGTAAAAATTATCCTTCTATTTGGAATTACTCCGTTAACAAGAAATTTGAATCATTTCTTATTGGAGTGTCAATAAATTTTAATTTCTCATTTCAATTACCAAATTCTGATTATTCATTTAGTTTGCAAACTAATGCATTAGACAATATATCTGACATTCAAAATATTTCTGATGGTTATAGAAAAATGACTGAACAAAATTTTCAGAACTTTTCAGATGGTATTTTGAAAAGATTTGGAATTTATTCTCATAGTACTAAATAATATTAACTGAAATATTATTACTAAGGTTTAGTTGCAATCTTCAGAAATCCATTTTTCAGATTCTACATTACCTAAACTAGCAGCGATTGACCAATCATTACAAGCGCTGATATTATAAAAGCTATAAGCGCTTTCGTTATTATTTTTAACTGAATAATTATAAAAAGTTTTAAATTCATCTGATATTTCTAAATAAAAATTTAGAAATTCGTCATTAGAGCTAATTCGATCTGCAATGAATTCGTAAGCTATTCCTCTCGATCTATAAGCTATAGCATAATTTTTATTATATTTTATAGCTAAATTATAGTTCTCAATTTCCAAAATTTTTAAATTGAAAGAATTTTTTAGATATTCTATTTTATCCTTTTGATTCCAAGAATCATCATAATCGTCCATAGAAAAATATAGTTGATTTAAGAAATCTAAAATTACAGCTCTATTAAAATAATTTTTAGAATTAGTAGAATTATATTCAATAGCCTTATTAATCCACGAAAGTGCTTGATAATATTCTTTTCTCAAAATATAAATTTGTGAAATTTGAGAATAAGCCTTATCGAAACCTTCTTGTAAATAAATTACATAACTAAAATCATTATATGCTTCATCGTACATTCTCAATTTTAAATAAGCTTGTCCTCTATTGTAGTAAGTCAAATGATAGTTCTCTGCATCAAATTCATTAAAATTATTAAAATCTCCAGATTTTATAGCTTTATCTTTTTTCTCAATTGAAATAGTTAAAAAACTAACTGCCGAATTGTAATCTCCTATTTTATAATAATTTAATCCTATTTCACTGTAAGGTTTATACATATCGTTATAAATATCTGATAATTTGGTGAGATCTTTTATAGAACCAAAATAATCCTCCTTCTCTCTTTTTGTAATCCCTCTTCTATAAATAGCATTATTATAAAATGGATCAATATTGATTGCTTTAGTGTAATCATAAATGGCTTTATCATAGTTACCCTTAAGTTCGTTCAAAAGAGCTCTATTAAAATATTCTTCAGCAGTTTGTAAATTTGTTGGATTATAAAAATTTTGTGAATTGTTACTAACTCCTCTATTATAACCAACTTTAACTGCTTTCAATCTTTTGTCTAGATTAGGATGAGTTGATTTTTGATCATTTTCATTATCTGAAATAGTTTTAATTACAGAAACTATTTGCTCATAATCACCTCCTAGTCTAGCAATAACAAATGCAGCAAAAATATCTGCATCTAATTCCTGTTGGCGTTGTTTATGTTTAGTTTCCGACTCAAGATCTTCTGCAATTAATAAATCTAAACTGTGATTATTTATGTGGTGTCCTACTTCGTGAGCTAAAATAAACATTTGACCCCAACTTGAATTGTCAACATCATTTGCTACTTCCTCAATGAAGTTTGGGTCATATAATATATATCTAACCCCTCCAAGTTGGACAGCTAAAGCATTATTAATATTAGAGCAAGATTGAATAATGAATCTGTCTCTTGAAGCGCCAATTTGGAATAATATTTTGTCTAATGCTATATATGCATTTTCATCTGAAAATGTGTTATTGGGTTTAAAACTGCCTACAAAAGAAGATTTAGAAATTAGTGCATTTTGTGCAGTTTGACATAACTCATCTCCATAATAAGTTTCAGTGTTAAAAGTTTGAGAGAAAATATTATATGTAATTAAAAGAGATATAATAAATAATATTTTTTTCATACCCCCAATTTACAACATTTAGTTTAAGTAAAAACTAAATGTTGTAAAATGAATTTAAGAAATATTAATGTCTAATAATTTATTTTTTAATTCATAAGTATCTTATTATATTGATGTTAATTAAACTAAACACTTTGAAAAAACTCCTTCTACTATTACTGTTTATTCCACTTGTTTCTTTTGGGCAAGATTATAATAATGATTCTGAGGCTTTAAAAATATGTTCTTCACTACAGGTGAGAAGTTTTGCTTCAAATTCAGCAGCTGATAATGCACTTGAAAGAATTTTAGGTACGATAGGAGCCTCAAAACGCTTTGTATTACAACCCTGTAATAACACTAATAATGCAGTTGCAACTTCATACAAAGGAATTAGATATATACTTTACGACCCTGATTTTATGAATACATTGAGTTATGGAAATAATTGGGGAAATTTATTCATACTTGCGCACGAAGTAGGACATCACATTAATGGGCATAGTTTAGACTTAGTACTTTATGCCACTGATGCAGTTGAGTCGGTTTCACTTGCTGAAAGTAGAAAACAAGAATTAGAAGCTGATGAGTTTGCAGGTTTTGTTTTGGCTAAGTTACAAGGTCCAATTTCAGCTGCTAATGAAGTAATTTCAAAAATATCTAATGATTCAGATGACACATATAACACCCATCCTTCAAGAAGTAAAAGGTTGAATGCAGTCTCAATTGGCTATAATAAAGCCTCTAAAGGTGATGGTCAGTATAGCGAGTCAAATCAGGCAGAAGAATTTTTCTATAAAGGTGTGGAATCTGAAAAAAAAGATAAAAAGTATGAAGCATTTGGTTTTTATTCAAAGGCCATACAATTAAAATCAAGTATTTCAGAAGCCTATAACCAAAGAGCGAAACTACAGTTAGAACTATTTAACAACTTAGATTCAGCGATCGAAGATATTTCAAAAGCAATTGAATTATCACCACAAGAACCCGACCTGTACTTTAACAGGTCTACGTTCTACAAGCTAAATGATGAAATGCAATTATACTATAATGATCTAAACAAGGTTATTGAGCTAAACCCCAATGATGAAGTCGCTCTTTACAATCGTGGTAACTTATTACTTCAAAATAAATACAACAACGATGCAATTTTAGATTTTGATCGTATAATAAATATTAATAGTAATAATGCAGAGGCATATTACAGTAGAGCCCTTGCAAAGCTTGGTTTGGAAGATATGAGATCAGAGGCTTGCGATGATGCAAAAAAATCCTTAGACCTTGGGAGGGCAGAATCCAAGGAATTTTTAGAAGTAATGTGTAAAGAATGAAAAAATATTTACTCCTTTTATTGTTTATTCCTTTAATTTCATTTGGGCAAAAAGATATTAAAGATGCAATTCAAATATGTACATCTTTTTCAAATTTTGAGTCACTAGATAAGGCAAATGAGACACTTGAGCTTATTTTAGATGCAGCTGGTTTAACAAAAAACTTCTCTTTATTTCCTTGTGATGGAATTCCAAATGCTGCTGCATTTACTTTTAATGGAGACAGATATATTTTTTACAATGAAGATTTTATGAAAAAGATTAAAAATGAAGCTAATGAAATATCAAATATATTCATACTTGCTCACGAAGTTGGTCATCACGTAAACTATCACACAAAGGATTTTCTTTTAGCAATGTCTGGAGATTTAAAAATACCAGCAATTTCAGAAAAAAGAAAACAAGAATTGGAGGCTGATGAATTTGCTGGTTTTGTAATGGCTAGACTTGGATATTCAATTATAGAAACAAAAGAGGCACTAAAGAACTTGAGGGCTGATTGGAGGACTCAAGATTATAATGATGATAAATATTCAACTCATCCTACTATCTTTAAAAGACTAGGAGCAGTTAATAGAGGATATTTTAAAGAAAATCCACCCTTAATGTCTGGAATGGAATTTTGGGAAAGTGCAATGGAAAAGTATAATAATGAAG
>Ga0206125_10005234_pt1 | contig 11070 bp, 7 predicted proteins | sample Helgoland_Spring_4_FD_148598 | JGI IMG/M metagenome (GOLD analysis project Ga0206125, IMG submission 148598) | Pelagic subsurface seawater microbial communities from Kabeltonne, Helgoland, North Sea - Helgoland_Spring_Bloom_20160331_1 | ecosystem: Environmental > Aquatic > Marine > Epipelagic ...
GATCATTGACACACCCGAGGGAGCACAAATCTTCCTCAATCCAGGTGCCTCGGACACCCAAGGTGTTCCCGATGCAGATGGACGATTGTTGGTGGGACAATTCACGACGAATGGTGTGGTGTTCTTGCGATACAACATCCAGTTTCAGGGTGAAGGCGATGTGCTTTACCAATTTCCAGATGTTGAGCTCACCTTCCCTCAGATTGCGGGTGGTTGCACCGATCCTGGCGCAGCGAACTTTGACCCTTCTGCGAATTTCGATGACCTCGGATGTATTTACACAGGTTGCACCGATACAACGGCTGACAATTACAACCCTTCATCGAACCTCAATGATGGCTCGTGTCTGTACACCGGTTGTATGAACGCAGAGGCTGACAACTACGATGCGGGAGCCAACACAGGCGATCAAGATGCCGTGTGTTTGTTCACGGGTTGCTATGATGTCGCTGCTGACAACTATGACGATCAAGCCAATACAGGCGACCAAGAAGCGCTTTGTGAGTACCTCGGTTGCATGGATTTAGCAGCGGACAACTACGATGCTGGAGCCAACGTGGAGGACGGATCTTGTCTGTATACAGGCTGCTATGACCCTGCTGCAGATAACTACGATGATCAGGCAAACACAGGAGACCAAGGGGCTCTGTGTGAGTATTTCGGATGTACGGACGCCACAGCGGATAACTACGATGCTGGAGCCAACGTGGACGACGGAACGTGCTTGTTCACCGGTTGTATGGATGCAGAAGCAGACAACTACAATGCGATGGCCAATACGGGTGATCAGGCATTACTCTGCTTGTATACAGGATGCTACGACGAGTTGGCATCGAACTATGATGGACAAGCGAACACAGGAGATCAAGAGAGCCTGTGTGAGTACAACGGATGCACGAATTCAGCTGCGGATAACTTCGACCCTGGAGCAAACGTGGATGACGGGTCTTGTATCGTTGCGGGTTGCATGTATCTAGCTGCCTCGAACTACAGCGAATCAGCGACGTATGATGACATGTCGTGTGAATTCGAGGATCAGGGTTGCACGGATCCTATGGCCTCCAATTATGATGAAAATGCAGGTACGGAAAACGGCTCTTGCCTCTATCCGGGTTGCACAAGCGTGGATGCCACCAACTACAATGCTAATGCGCTCGGCGATGACGGATCTTGTGAGTTTGCGGGTTGCATGGACGCAACGGCTTGCAACTACGACGCCGAAGCCACTTCCGATGACGGTTCCTGCCTCCTTGTGGGTTGCATGGATCCCGATGGATTGAATTTCGATGCCGGTGCAAACTATCCCGGAGGGTGTGATTATCCGGACCCTTGTCCTGGAGACATCAACGGGGACCAATTTGTCGACGTAAGCGACTTGCTGACATTCTTCCAATACTATGGAACTGCTTGTCCTTGACCTGACCGGAATAGAGAAAATTGATTGAAACCAACGATTTGGACCAACCTTCCAAATTCACTTGAAAACGTGAGAGCCACCCCTTCTGGGTGGCTCTTTCTTTTTCATGGCAGTCAACGCGTATTTTTGGGGATGCTTAAATCTGTGGTCCGGTTCTTTCTGCTTTTACATCTGGCTTTTTCTCTTTCTCCCGTTGCGGCTCAGCACGTGCCGCAAACCCCTTATCGCGCAGCCAATGATGCGCCCCAGTGGGTGCGCATGATGTACAGTGCTGACGCATCTCCGGAGTTGGTCAGGGAGGCGTACGAAGCACATTACGCTGTATTTCCGTTCGAAAAAAATAAGGACACCCAGTATTACAAGCGCTGGATGCGCAATGCTGAATTGCCAGCGCCGTCAGTGAGCCGCGCTTATGTGGCGATGCATGCCGAATCCGCGCAGCGAATGACAGGGCAATGGGAAGAGCTCGGCCCTTGGAGTTATGACCCGGAAGTTGCCATGGAATTTCAAGTACAAAGCCCGGGGGCTTGCCATGTCTATACGGTGGAGCAAGCGGCATCGAATCACGAGGTGGTATGGTGCGGCACAGCAACGGCGGGTGCTTGGAAAAGCTCAGACCACGGTGTGCACTGGGAATTGATGACCCGGGATTTGCCCGTAACCAGCATCTACAGTATTGCCGTTCATCCCCTCGATGAAAACCGGGTGTGGATCGGGGCAGGTTCCGGCCAGCTTTGGCGGTCGGAAAATGGCGGTTTGACGTGGGAAGTATGCGGGAATTCTACGTTTCAAGGTGCGGACCGATGGTACCGAGATGTGATTTTCTCTCCCGCGGCGGAAGGCACCGAACCGCAGTTGTTTGCTGCGACCAATTTTGGTTTGTTTCGAAGCGAGGATGGAGGTGAAACCATGGTTCAGGTCATGTCGGGCGAGTACATGGAATTGGCTTTTCACCCTGCCGATCCCGCCATTTGCTATACCGTCCAATTACTGGGTGAAAGCACGGTGTTCAAGCGTTCAACAGACGGAGGATTGACCTTCGTTTCCGGTGCAACGGGCTGGCCATCGGTAGGGCCAGATGACGGTCAACGACGGTGTGAAATCGCCGTGACGCCAGCCGATCCAGATCGCGTGGTCGTGCTCGCTTCGGGGAGCACGACCGACGGTGGGGGGCTCTATGGTATCTACCAGAGTTCAGACGCGGGAGCATCGTTCGAGTTTATGTGCTGCGGAGACGGACCAGGTGGTCCTTGGTCCGAGGGAACGAACCCCAATATTTTGGGTTGGAGCGGGGATGGCACCGGAGACGGGGGGCAATATTATTATGACTTAGCGCTTGACGTCAGCCCCACGGATGCGGACAGGCAGTTTGCCGCTGGTATCAGCGTCTGGAGATCGGAGAATGGCGGGGTAGACTGGTCGCTCAATGCCCATTGGGTCACGTGGGCGGGCGAATTCACCCATGACCGCTATACGCATGCCGATGTGCATGACATCCAGTTCTTCACCCGAACGGATGGAACCGTTGACCTGTGGGTCGCCTCCGATGGAGGATTGTTTTATTCCGCAGACCAGGGAGATCACATCGAACCGCGCATGTACGGATTGCACGGAACCGATTTTTGGGGATGGCAAGCGGGTTGGAGAGGGCCGGAGGTCATGGTGGGCGGAACGTACCACAACGGGACCTTGATCCGCAACGGAGAACTGTACCATTGGGGCAAAGACAATGACAGCTCGGGCGGCTGGTTGGCGGAATTGGCCGGAGATAATTTCAGGGGATTTATCAACCCGGGTGATGCGCATTTGGGCTACCACGATGGAGGGGCCTTTCGCTTCACCGAAGACCGGTTTGATCGAATTGATCCACGGCCATTTGATGGATCCAAAAAACCCAATACAGGCTATTGGTTTGGCGAATATGGAAACCTCGAGTGGGATCCGACCTGCTACAATTGCATGTATTCCCCGGTCGGATCTGAGCTTTGGTATTCGGAGGATGGCGGGGCTTCATGGGCCTTGGTCCATGACTTTGGAGGAGATAAAATCATTTCGGTAAAAGTGAGTCCCCGTGACCGCAGCCGCATTTACGTGTCGCACAAACAGAGCGGTTCGGTTTGGCGGGTGCACCGATCAATGGACGCTGGACAAACCTGGGAACTTGCTTCACCCACGCCCGGTGAAAACGGAAACAACAGCAATCAACCGATGTACCTTGATGTGGATGGAACGAACCCTGATCAACTCTGGTGCGTTTTGACCGGGAACCAAAACGGCCACAAGATTTTGGCCTCTTCCGATGCAGGCGAAACATGGCAGGATTGGAGCACGGAGACGATTGCGGGTGAACGCGTTGTGAGCCTGGCGCATCAGCGGGGATCCAATAGCGGTGTCTACATCGGAACGACTCAAGCGGTTTATTATCGGGATGCCGAATTGGAAGACTGGGTGCTGTACAACTCAGGACTTCCGATGATCACGGTTGGTACATTTTTGCAAGCAGATTATTGCGGCGGGCACATCCGTGTCGCCGGAACCCGCGGGGTGCATCAAGCGGATTTTTTCGCGCCTTCTGATGTGCTCTCTGGATTCATGGCCGACCGTACGCACTTGAATTTGGCGAGCCCGTGTCAAGTTTCTCCCGTGCATTTTTCAGCCGTATCTGTGGTGAACTGTGCGGGTGCAACGTACGAATGGGACTTCGGGTCGGGAACGCTGCTTGAAACCACTGGTCCGGAGGCCTGGGTTGTTTTTGATGAAGTCGGAACGTATGCCATAACACTTACAGTGACCGATGCAGAAGGCAATGCAGATACGTGGACCTGGGACGAAATGATTCAGGTTGTCAATGAACCGGTAGTAGCGGCAACAGGATTTGTGGAGGGGTTTGACGGCGATCAATTTCCGCCCCCACACTGGCGCATGGAAGTCAACGGCCACGCCTGGGAGCACGCTTGGGACTTGACGGATTCTGAAAACGGGGTGGCCCAATTCCCCAACTACTGGGTGGATACGCAGGGTATGGCAGATTTATTGATTACTCCCGCCTTCAATCCTACGGGCATGAATCAAGTTTCCTTTGACGTGGCCCACCAAGTTTACGCATCGGCTATCGATGGCTTAGAGGTTTGGGGCCGTCCTGGTGGAACAGAAGATTGGACCGTATTGTGGACGGCGTATGGCAATGAACTGGCCGTAGACGGATGTTACACCTGGTTTTGGTACGATTTGGGCGGAACAATTCAATGGGAAAATCACAGCATTGATCTACCAGTTGATTGGACAGATGGAGAGGTCTCGTGCTTAGAAATGGCCTTTGTCAACGTCGGGGGCTATGGAAACCACATTTGGATTGACAATGTGAACCTGAATACCCCGAATTCGATATCAGAATTGCTTGACCAATCGCGGATTCAGTTGTACCCTAACCCCAGTAGCGGTCAATGCACGGTGGTGGTGCCAAGCCATGCTGTCGGAAAACCAGTTCGTATTTTCGACAGCGCGGGCCGGATGGTGCGAATGGACCGAATAGGCGGGGAGCGGGAAGTTTGGCAGGTGGACTTGCCTGCCGGCCTGTATTCAGTTCAAATTCCAGGGGTGCAAACCTTGCACTGGGCTGTGCAATGAAGGAGCCTGAGCAACAGCGGGAAGTCGGCCCATGGATCTTCGATGATGCACATGTAATCTTGGACACGCGATCGCCTGGAGAGTTCGAGAATGGCCACATCTCTGGAGCGACATGTTTTCCACTTTTTGAAAACGATGAACGCGCCGTCATCGGGACGCTTTACAAGCAGCAAGGCAAAGACATTGCCGTGGAAAAAGGATTGGAGTTTGTAGGCCCTAAAATGGCTGAGTTTGTTCGGCAGGCCAAGCAATTATTTGAAGAGCAGCCAACCCAAAACCCTTTGGTGGTGCATTGCTGGCGTGGAGGAATGCGATCAGGTGCCGTTGCTTGGTTGCTTGAAACCTCGGGGGTGCCCGTTGTCAAGTTAATTGGAGGATACAAGGCCTACCGTGCGTGGGCCAGGAGCGACTTCAAGCAACTGACCAACCTGCACGTGTTGGGTGGGATGACCGGTGTGGGGAAGACCCGAATTCTTCATGCAATGCACGCCCAAGGAGCGCAGGTGGTGGACTTGGAGGGCATTGCGGGCCACCTGGGCTCAGCCTTTGGCAACTTGGAACGCATTCCACAACCTAGCTCTGAGCAGTTTAGCAATGCCTGTCACCGTGCAATTCAAGAATGCGACTGGAACCGTCCAATTTGGATGGAAAATGAAAGCCGCGTCATTGGAAAAGTATACTTGCCCGAAGATTTATTCGATACGCTGCGGGTGGCTCCGGTCTGGGCTGTTGAACGCACGGAAGAAGAGCGGCTGGACGAGCTCTGCTTGGTTTACGGAGATGCCAAGCTAGAGGCGTTAAAAGACGCCTTTGGGCGCATCCGAGAAAAGCTGGGTGGCGCTCTGTGTCGAGACGCGATCCAAGCACTGGACCAGGGCGATTTGCGAGCGGCCGCCGCCATTGGCTTGGTGTATTACGATAAGCTATACAAGCATACCCAGGAGCGTTATGCCAGAGCAACCCTAACGCCGGTAGATGGCCGGGGCATCAGTTTGGATGATATCGCTCACCGGTTGATTGCCGATACGCAATCCGCTTGAGGAAGTTCGTAAACTTGCATATTCAATCAAATTCTCTCCGATCATGGATCCCATTCGACTGACCCAATTTTCGCATGGCGCCGGATGCGGTTGCAAATTGTCTCCTGCGGTGCTGCACGATATTTTATCCGGTGTGGATCGAAGCGAGGTGTTTCCGCATCTGCTTATTGGAAATGACACCAAAGACGACGCGGCGGTCATGGATTTGGGCGATGGAACGGGCATTATTTCAACGACGGATTTTTTCATGCCGATTGTGGATGACCCGCGCACGTTTGGGCGCATTGCGGCGGCGAATGCCATCAGCGATGTGTATGCAATGGGAGGGACTCCGTTGATGGCCATTGCCATATTGGGGTGGCCATTGGGCAAGATTCCTGAAGCAGTAGCGAGCGAGGTGGTTGATGGCGGTCGAGCGATATGCTCAGAAGCGGGTATTCCGCTGGCGGGTGGACACAGCATAGACAGTCCAGAGCCTATTTTTGGGTTGGCCGTGACAGGCCGCGTTCCGCTCAATCGCTTGAAGGCCAATGCATCCGCAAAGCCTGGAGATCACCTGTATTTGACCAAAGGCCTTGGCGTAGGCATACTGACCACCGCGCAGAAGAAAGGCCTTGTCGAACCGGCTGATTTGGAGCTCGCCGTGGCATCCATGCAAGAACTTAATCGCGTTGGTGCGGAGTTGGCGGCCATTGAAGGGGTTCATGCCATGACGGATGTGACCGGATTTGGCTTGTTGGGACATTTGGTGGAAATGTGCGAAGGTTCGGATTGGCAAGCCATCGTTGATGCGTCAGCTCTTCCCGCTTTGGCGGAGGCGCGCTTGAAGGTTTACCACGCTGCGGGTTGTGTTCCGGGAGGCAGCAAACGCAATTGGGCCAGTTACGGTCACCGCGTAGACAGCATCGAAGGATTTCAGCGTGACTTGCTGTGTGACCCCCAAACGAGTGGAGGGTTATTGGTGTCAGTGTCTCCTGAGAGTACAGCACAGGTGGAGCAAGTCTTGAGCACAGCGGGCTTGCCTTCGCGTTGCATAGGCAGCATGACCGATCATCCGGCAGCTGATAGTGCGGCGGTTCGCTTCAAATGAGAATGTAGAGGGCCAAAGCTCACCTCAGGCAAAAAAAAATATGGGGAATAAAAAAACCGCCGGCCACGATGGCCGGCGGTTCGCTTTTTCAGGACGTTTATTGAGTTCGAATCAGTCTTTGCTCACAGCCAAGCTGTAAATGACCAATCCGAAACCGATTTTGTTGATCGCATCACCGATGTTGTAAACTATATCCATATTCAACATGCCATGGAGGGCTCCATACCATTGAACTGTATCCGGACCACCCTCGATGGCCACAGTGTCTGGAGCTAAACCGGTACCGACCATGTAACCCAATGGGTATATTGCCCAACCAATGAGGACGAACTTGCACAGGATGTTGTGCGCACGCTGGACGGAAGCAGAAGATTTATCGGCCAACGCCTTCGCTTCTCCGAACATGATGAGATAAACAATGTAGAAGTAGGCAATACCGGAGAACAATCCCCAGACTGCTGGTCCATTGCCTGTTGTGTAGACGGCCTCACCGAGGTATCCTGTAACAAGCATCACAACGGATGCCCAAATGAGTTTCCACAACAGTCCTGTCTTCGCACCAGCCGCTTTCAGGATGAGGTAGAATTCAACGCACATCAATGGAACGGTCAGGGTCCAGTCGACATACCGAAAGAAGGTAGGTGACTCATGCAGTTCTGCCCAGTAATCGCGCATGTAGTAGTAGTGCACGGCGGCGATGAATGTGATCAATCCGCTTATTAACAAGGAAGTTTTCCATTTGCCCTCCACCATGTTGATGGAGAAGAAAAAGAAAGCCGATGCAGCCATCATGGCCATGCAACCGACAAAGAATGTGAAGCCTACATAGTCGTCGGCTGGCATCGCTTTAATAGCAGCGAAAATAAAAGAAGTCATGTGTTTGGGTTTTGGTTACTTTGAAATATCGTGTCCTGAAAACAAGCATTTAACATCTGCTAACATATTTTGTTCAACGCAATCTATCAAAGGTTCACCAAGAAGCCAGTGTAAGTTGTCAAACTTTTGGCTTTAAGTTGTTTATAAGTTGAAATAAAAGATGCGTTGGCATTCCCATGACGGTAAAATAGGAGCCTTTCATTTCGCTAACACCGGCAAAACCGATTAAGTCTTGTACTCCATACGCACCTGCCTTGTCGAACGGTTGGTAACCATCGAGGTAGTGGTCGATTAATTTGGGTTCCAGTGGGTGGAAAGTGACTTCGGTTGTGTCGACTTTCGCTTGAATACCGCTGATCTTGGTGGTGACGGCTATTCCAGACGCAACGGTATGCGTCTTGCCGCTCAAAGCCTCAAGCATACCCTTCGCTTCCTCGCGTGAGGTGGGTTTTTGCAGCACTTCGTTCCCGAGCAGCACCACGGTGTCTCCTGTGATGAGCACATCATTTTCTTCAAGGTCTTCCCAATAAGCTTGGGCCTTGAGCCTTGTTACGTACAGTGCGATCTCTGGCCCGGAAATTTCAGCGGGGAAACTTTCGTCTACTTCTTTGAGCCACGTGATGGGGTTCAATTCGAGGCCACGAACCAATTCCAATCGGCGAGGGGATTGGCTCGCTAAGATGACCCTGCGACCGTTTAAATGTGGGTATAGCATGGTGCAAAAATACCGGTTCCAAAGTCAGGGGCACCCAACGGCGCGAACTACCTTTGAAGCTCACAATTCAAGCCATGCAGCACGAACGTATTCTGATTCTCGATTTTGGTTCCCAATACACCCAGTTGATTGCTCGCCGTGTTAGGGAATTGAATGTTTACTCAGATATCATACCCTGGAGTCATTTTGATGAGGTGCCATCCGATGTGAAAGGTGTGATTCTCAGCGGTTCGCCGCATAGTGTTCGAGATTCGAATGCACCAAGACCTCACCTCGATGCCATGCTGGGGCAGGTGCCCGTGTTGGGAGTCTGCTATGGCGCACAGTATCTAGCACAAACTCATGGTGGTTCGGTGGAGGCTTCCGATTCCCGTGAATACGGCCGGGCGAATTTGGTCGAAGTCAACAGCAAGGATCCGCTCCTGCAAGGGGTTCCTATCGAATCCCAGGTGTGGATGAGCCACGGCGATACGATTTTATCGCTCGGTGACCAATTCGAACCAATCTGCAGCACGCACGATGTGAAGTTCGCCGGATTTCGCGATGTAAAAAGACCCGTGTGGGGGATTCAGTTCCATCCAGAAGTCTGGCATAGCAAGGACGGACCTTTGCTGCTGAAGAATTTTGTTCATGGTATTTGCGGGTGTTCAGGAGATTGGACTCCAGCGAGCTTTGCAGACGAAACCGTTGCCAACCTGCGAAGTCAGATTGGCGAGGATCAGGTGATTTTAGGATTGAGCGGCGGCGTAGATTCCACGGTCGCGGCCGCCTTGCTTCACCGCGCCATTGGTTCCCAGCTCCACTGCATTTTTGTAGATAACGGTTTGTTGCGAAAGAATGAGTTTGAGGAAGTGTTGGAGAGCTATGAAGACATGGGGCTTCAGGTCAAGGGTGTCCGAGCTGCAGATCGGTTTTTAGAGGCGTTGGCAGGAGAGTCGGACCCTGAAACCAAGCGCAAGGCAATCGGCAAGGTGTTCGTGGATGTTTTTGACGATGCGTCGAAGAAAGTAGAGGGTGCTCATTGGTTGGCCCAGGGCACCATTTATCCCGATGTCATCGAAAGCGTCAGTGCAACCGGAGGACCTTCCGCTACGATTAAGAGTCATCACAATGTCGGTGGATTACCAGATTACATGAAGTTGAAAGTAGTCGAACCCTTGCGTCTGTTGTTCAAAGACGAAGTGCGGAGAGTGGGCAAGGAAATCGGGGTGAAGCAATCGATCTTAGGCCGCCATCCTTTCCCCGGGCCGGGCTTGGCGATTCGCATCCTCGGCGATATCACAGCCGAAAAGGTTCAGATATTGCAAGAGGTCGATCACATTTGGATTCAAGGCCTCAAGGATGCTGACTTGTATGACGAGGTATGGCAGGCGGGTGCAATTTTATTGCCGGTGCAGAGTGTCGGCGTCATGGGGGATGAGCGCACCTATGAGCAGGCTGTGGCGCTGAGAGCCGTGACTTCGACCGATGGGATGACGGCGGATTGGTGTCACTTGCCCTATCCATTCTTGGCCAAAGTCTCAAATGACATTATCAATAAGGTTCGCGGCGTCAACCGAGTCGTCTATGACATCAGTTCCAAGCCCCCTGCGACCATTGAATGGGAATGAGATGATTTGTATTCCTGCTGAAATACCCCGAGAATTGCGTGAAATTGATGACGAATTAAAAGCCATCTACCACAGCAATAATTCCGTGTGTATTTGGGTTTTTAACTCAACTGAAGACCGCAACAGCTTCGTAAGCCGTTCCATTGGTATGAATAAACATGAACGCTCTGCCTTGTATGATGAATCATTCCGATAACTACAGCCTCAACTTGGCGGAGATGAGGCGGAGATTTCTTGTGGAATCGTTGGTCCGCGGCTTCTTTGTTGCTGGACTGCTGGTTTTTGCATTGCTGGTTTCTGGACTTTTTGGGACGGGATTGGCTCAAACGACTTACACTGTTTTGCCAGGGGATACGTTTTCCCGCATCGCCCGTGCACATGATGTGTCACTGACCGAATTGCAGGAGGCGAATGGAGGTCGGCGTGAGGATTTATCCCCTGGGGATCAGATTCAAATTCCTACTCCCGTTGTGCTGGCTCCTGTGATATTACCGGGAGCTTCCCCTGCATCGGCCATTGACGTCAGGCATACGGTTATCGCAGGGGAAACACTTTACGGCATCAGCCAGCGGTATGGCACAGCAGTGAGCGAATTGGAACGTCTGAACCCCTCTGCGCTGAATGGATTGGAAATTGGAGATGTGTTGGTGATTCGTGCGGTTCCAACTGATAATGGACGGGCTTCAGCTCCAGCT
>Ga0206125_10005236_pt1 | contig 11068 bp, 9 predicted proteins | sample Helgoland_Spring_4_FD_148598 | JGI IMG/M metagenome (GOLD analysis project Ga0206125, IMG submission 148598) | Pelagic subsurface seawater microbial communities from Kabeltonne, Helgoland, North Sea - Helgoland_Spring_Bloom_20160331_1 | ecosystem: Environmental > Aquatic > Marine > Epipelagic ...
AACCTCTTCTTCTGCTCATCGACCTGCAAAAAGGGTTCGACCATCCGAAATGGGGGGCGCGAAACAATCCTGAGTTTGTCGATAATGCAAAAAGAGTCCTTGCTCATTGGCGAGCGACCAAACAACCCATCGTTCACGTACGACACGCTTCAACCGAACCGGGTAGCCCACTTGCTCCTGCTGAGCAGGGCTACGAATTCTACGATTGGGCAACCCCTGAAGATGGTGAAATGGAGGTGGTCAAGCAGGTCAACAGTTGCTTCATTGGAACAGGTCTGAGCGACCACCTCAAACATCACGGCTTCAATCAATTGGTCGTCCTCGGACTGACGACCAACCACTGCATTTCAACCAGTGTCCGCATGGCTGGTAACCTTGGATTTGATGTGATATTAGTTGGAGATGCTTGCGCTACGTTCCCCCGCCATTCACCCGACGGAACAGAATATTCAGCAGACTTGATTCATGACACGGCTCTTACAAGCTTGCACGGTGAGTTTTGTACCGTTTCCAATACAAACGACCTCATCAACGCTCAGTAAGTTCTTTCCACTCCTTTTTTGGAGATTTCCAATCCTTAATTCAACGGGAGGGATGAAAAGCCCAAGGGCCCTGGGAAGGACAATGGCCAATGTCCTGACTTTGGACGATGTCAACGTAGACGGGAAGACCGTTTTGTTGCGTGTCGACATCAACAGCCCGCTTGACCCGGCCACCAAGTCCTTTCTTGACGATACGCGAATTAAGGCCATTCTGCCAACCATTCAACGACTGGTGAAAGCAAAGGTCATCATTCTCGCCCACCAATCCCGCCCGGGAAAGAACGACTTCACCAGTACCTTGGGTCACGCTCGCGAGTTGGGAAGATTGCTTGGACGGCCGGTCAAGTGGACCGATGATATTCACGGCGACAAAGCCATGGCAGCAATTGAATCCATGGAAAACGGGCAACTGCTGATGCTCAATAACGTACGAATGGATGAAGAGGAACAGTCCGTAAAAAATGACCCCGTCGCATCCGCAGAAACTCAACTCGTGCAAAAATTGGCAAGCGTTGCCGACCTCTATGTCAACGACGCTTTTGCTTGCGCTCACCGCTCAACACCGTCCATCGTTGGGTTTTCTACCCTGATTCCTTGTGTTGCTGGTGAATTGATGGGCAACGAGATCAAAAAGTTGGACATGGCACTTGAAACACCCGTTCGACCTTGTTTAGCAGTGCTCGGAGGCGTCAAGGTTGACGATTCCATACAAGTAGCTGACAACATGTTACGCGGTGGAATTGCCGACGAATTGTGGCCGACTGGAGGTGTTGCAAACTTGCTGCTTGATTTGGCTGGAATCGACATCGGAGACATCAACCGGAAGTTCCTCAAGAATGAACTGGGAGACCAATGGAAAACGACCGTTGCTCAAGCGCGAACCCTCATCGATGATTACGGGTCCAAGATCCACTTGCCTGTTGATGTGGCCGCGAACATTGAAGGGAATCGCGTTGACCTGAAGGTCAAGGACCTCCCCATTGAGGCACCACTCTTTGACCTTGGAATCGAATCCATTCTCTACCTTTCTGCTGCAATAAAGCGTGCAGGAACCATCGTGCTCAACGGACCTGCTGGAGTCTTTGAAATCACTGACTTCGCCTTTGGAACCGTTGAGATGCTCAACGCTTGTGCTGAATCCTCAGGCTATGCTGTCATGGGCGGCGGACATACAGCGACCTTGGTTGCAAAGCGCGGCATCGCACACAAGATGGGGCATGTCTCCACCGGTGGTGGAGCGTGTTTGGATTATATTGCAGGCAGGCCCCTCCCAGGCGTTGTGAGTTTGGAAGAGAGTGCCCTGGCCTTCTCAATGGACATCACAACCACGGTTGACAGTGTTTGAGGAGCCACTGGGGAGATTCGAACTCCCGACCTTCTGATTACGAATCAGATGCTCTACCAGCTAAGCCACAGTGGCGGCGTTTTCACGGCCGAGCCAATCAATCATAAGGGGCTCGGTGAGAACACTAGCGTTCTTGAAGCATGACTCCGAGGAGAGGGCATGACCGATGCAACCACCGTCCGATACCGCAACACGGTATTGTACGACCATGGTGGGGAAAAAGTCACAGGGGACATCTTGCTTCATCACGACGGAACGTGGTCTGCGTCGAACGGAGACGAAGATGTCGTGGACGATATTGACGGTTCCCAACGCTTGATCACTCGAAGCTTCCAAAACTGGCATACGCACCTCGCCATGCAACTCAATGCACGCGATTTCAGCGACGGTTTTCCCCTCCACCGGTGGCTCAATGAAGCCATCTTTCCTACTGAAGCGCGCATTACACCGGATTATGTTCGCATGGGTTCTCGCTGTGCTGCTGCTGAGATGATTCGAACTGGAAGCACCTTTGCTGCAGACATGTACTTCTTTCCTTCAGTGACTGGGGAAGTCCTTACTGAGGCAGGAATCCGAGGCCTCATCGGGGGACCTGTTAGCGATTCTGCATTGCCGAGCCACGACGATGCGGCTTCGGCACTCAGTGAGTTGGACGGCCTTCTTGCCACCAACAACGAGAGCGATTTGGTTCAGTATGCCATCGCAACACACTCTGTGTATTTGTGCACTGAAGACACGTTGCGCCGTGCTTCAGAATTGGCTGAAAAGCGACAATCTCGGCTTCACATCCACGTGAGTGAAACACGAAAAGAAATTGCTGATTGCCACGAAAGTACCGGCAAGTACCCCATCGAGTATCTTGACAGCATTGACTTCTTCCAACCCGGGACCGTATGCGCTCACGCCTCGTGGGTAAAGAAAAACGAAATCCGGTTGCTAAAGCAACACGAGGCAACGGCCGTTCACTGCCCCTCCTCTAACATGAAACTTGCTTGCGGGGGCACACTTTCCCTCCCTGCATACATGGAAGCTGGGGTTGACGTTCGGCTCGGAACCGATGGAGCGGCATCTTCTGGAAACGGACTCAACATGCAAGCTGAAGCTCGACTCGCTTCGCTTGTTCAACGGCATGACCATTGGGACCCAACCATCCTGCCAGCAGTCGACGCCATGGGCCTCGCCACCAAAGGGAGCAAGGACTGGGCAGTTTGGGACTTGAACGACGTCCGAATGCGCCCAAGAGGACGTACTGATAACCGTCACTTGGCCAACCTGATTTTCAATGGAGCGGAATGCCTTGACCTTTGGGTAAACGGACAAGCAGTGCGAAAAGATGGAACGACCCTCACGCTTGACGAACTGTCGATTTTGGACGAGATCGACGGTGCTGTAGCAACCTATTACGAAGGTGTAGAATAATCACTTCATTCGGGAATATGCAAAGCCTGCAATGCCCAGAAGGAAGAAGAGGAAATAGAGACCGAACGACGCATGAAGGTGCACTTCGTAGTCAAACATGACTTCTGAACTCGAGAATGAAGGTGCTCCGGGAAGGGTTCCTAGCCCTGCATAATGAATCCCCGGTGCTACGGTCCATTGCAACCCCTCGGTGCCGTCCATGCCTACAGCGATAACATCGGCATCGTTGGCCGTGCAACTGCTCCCTGTTTCAAATCCACCAAGGACTCCTGATGATTCACATCTTAATTTTTCATCTTCGTCAACAATGACGACGTAAATGTCATCTCGGTCCCAGTTGAGGGTTAAATCGGCCGTAACAATGGCGCCTAAGGAATGTTCAGGAAGGGCTTCGTTAGCAAAAACAGTTTTTCCGCCAGTGGTGACCACATCAATACTCGTTGTCCCTTCAACGGTGAAGCCAACGGTTCCTGCAAGAACAAGAATCAAAGCTGCCCCCATCATTGAGTAGCCAATTCGTTCTTGACGCTCCATGGACTCACCTCATCATGCAAAGAAGAAAGCCATCCCGAGAATAGCATAACACGCCAAGGCCATGGCACCTTCCAACCAGTTGGTCTTTCCGTCGGCAAGAATAGAGATGGTGATGAAGACTGAGCCAAAGGCAGCTACCGTTTCAAGGAGGCCAAATTCAAGAGGAAGGGGGACGCCCAAAACCCAGCCCCACAGGACCATAATCGGTGCTACAAAGAGGGCGATCTGAACACTGCTTCCAATAGCGATGGCGATGGAGAGGTCCATCTTGTCCTTTCCAGCGACCAGGACCGCGGTAAAATGCTCTGCAGCATTGCCGAAGAACGGCACCAAGATGACGCCAATAAAGAGTTCAGGCAAGTGCCATTTCTCAACTGTAGTTTCGAGACTGTGGACCAAAATATGGGCCATCCATCCGACGAGAATAGTGGCGAGGATAAGGAGGACCCACGCATCTTTGATGCTCATTTCTGGGTCTTCATGTCCCTCGCCGTGGCCGCCCGATGAAAATTCATTGACGTGTGTTTTCAATTGGAACAACAACGAACAACCGTAAATGAACAGCAACACGAGCGCCGTAGCATACGAGAGTTTCATGACGGCGTCCGATGAGCCACCGTTGTAGTGGAATGCACTTGGGACTATGAGGGCAACAACCGCCAAGACCAACAGGGCACCGTTCATTTGTCCGCTTTGATTTGAGAAGGTTTGCTCACTGTGCTTAATTCCCCCGTACAACATGGCCAAGCCCAAAACAAGCAAGAGGTTGCCCAAGATTGACCCGATGAGTGAGGCCTGTGTTACGGTAACCATGGTATCGACAACGGCTGGATTCTGAGAGGCTGCATAGAGCGCCATGCCCGCGATGATCATCTCAACAGCATTGCCAAACGTCGCATTCAGGAGACCGCCCACAGCCTCTCCCGTTCGTAGAGCGATTTCTTCTGTGGCCTTGCCCATCAAGAAGGCAAGTGGTGCAATGGCAATCATTGAGAAGACAAACGCCATTTGGAGCGAGTGCTGGAAGTTGAAGTACAGGGTGATGGGGAGCGCTAAAAGCAGCCAGTTCAACGTGTTATTCTTCGGGTTTAAGATATCTACAAGCCGTTTGAACTGTGCTTCGGCAACCTCAGCAAGTTCCTCGATTGATTCTTTTTCTGCTTCAATAATCATTGATTGTGGGGCTTCGGACATGGCGATTCCTCAATTTCAAACGGTTGCACGCGTATGCTGCTCTCAGTCATCAGACTTCTTCACAGCACGGCGCCTAACTGGAGCCTTGCGTGGAGCAGCGCGACGGCCGACTGAACGACGGACTGCCTTCTTCTTGGGCCTCTCGTCCTCATCGTCGTCGTCGTCATCGTCATCGTCATCGTCGTCGTCGTCATCGTCGTCGTCGTCGTCGTCGTCGTCGTCATCCTCGGGTTCAGTCTTCTTTCGACGGCGTTCTTTGCGTTGAATGATATTGATTGCGAACGGATCATCTTCCTCTTCCTCTTCCTCAACCTGCTTTTCTCCATCTTCGGCAGCAGATTCTTCTTTGCCTTGGGTATCGGTCACGGAATCCATGTCAAGGTCTTGTGACGTACCGATGAACTCGGTCATCCAATCATCGTCTTCTTCCTCGTCCCCGGACTTCTTCTTCTTCGGCCCGGCCATACTGGTTCGAATCACAAGCAATGATACGAGAATCGCTAGGATGTTAATGACCGCAATGGCCCAAACAAAAACATACGGAGGGTCGGTAAAGGAGGGTTTGATCACTTCGGGCTCAGGCTCGGCTTGGAGCGCTTCTTCATGAGCACAGAATGTGGTTCCATCCAAACGGTTTCGGCAGAAGTCCACGGTGAACTTGACCTGTTCTTGGAGGTCGTTTCCAGCACCATCCGTCGCCCGAACATACAAGGCGTGGTAGCCCGGCTCAAAGTTGCCTGTGTTGATTTCCATGTCAGCGGTAAGCGAGCTGTTGTCTCCGTTGATGTCGGTAACGCCGGTCAGGTCAGCCCAAGGTGTTGAGAGTGAGGAACCGGTTTGTCCGCCGAAGTGGTAAGTGAAGCGGTATTGGAACGAGGTGACAACAACGTCATCGTCAACTCCTGCAAGAATGTTGATTCGGTTTCCATAGAGGTACTTCGAACCGTCATCGCCAGAAGACGGTGCAAAAATAGTGATTTGAGGGACTTGTGCATCGATGGAGAGATGGTCCCAGAATTGATTGACTTCGTTTTCAGATTCATCCTTCATAGTAACCTGAATGATCATGGCTCCTGCGTCAGTGTTAGAGAGAACTGAGAATTCAAAAGAATACAAGGGTCCGAGGTTATCGTTGTTAGCGTTGTTGTTGAGTTCCGTGAGCGGTTCATCAAAGTCAGTAAGTTGTGCTCCTGCGACCGTTGTAATGTTGATGGATGGTGTCGTACTAAGGTCCTCATTAACTTGTAAGCGCATTGAGTATTGTCCTGCGACCAAAGTGGTACTTTCATAGGGGATTCCGTCGCTGTCAAGGATGCTAAGGGTTGAATTCGGGAGCAGCGTATCTTCTGAAACCTTGAATGCGTTAGCACCAAATCCAGCATAGATTTCACTGTTGAAGTTGCCCCACTCGTCCGTGATGGTAATTGCATACCAAACATCTCGGTCTACGTTGCTTGGAATCAGGAATTGGCGAACGAGTGTTTCGGTGGTGAATTCGTTGGTCCCAATGTCGTCCAAAACAATCTCCCATCCATCGCTTTGAATGTTGGAAATCTCGTTTTCATCGACTCCGAACGGTTCTCCATAGTGCCTCCAAATAGCGTATGACTCATTCTGTTCATCTTCGTTAAACCATTCCAAACTGACGAGATTGTCCGCTCCGATGGTGTAGGCTTGCTTGATCCGAGGAGGATTGGGGGCTCGGGTGTCTTCAAACAAAACTTGAGCGTAGTTTTGAACCAGTTGTGTGTAGTGGTAGGTTCCGTTCACGTTGCCGTAAAGCGCTTCTGAAGTCACAAAGTAGAACTGATTGGTACGAAGTTCGTCATCGGGAATCTCAACGTCAAATGTACCAACACCGTCGGAGACGGTGCCGAGCCATTGCAAGGATTGATTCTCAACAAATTGGGAACCTGAGACGCGGTAGGTGCCGTGCCAGATGTGGTAGATCTCGCCTTCAACGCCCATTTGATCGTTCCATGTCACACGGGTTGTTCGGTCACCAAGGAATTCAGCATAAACATTGGTTGGTTCAGCAACCCAGTTGTAAAATGCATTTTCTTCAATGGACCCCGTACAGGAGTTTCCGTCAGTAGCAGTATTGATGACGCCGTTTTCGTCCACCGTCACGACACAGTAGTATGAATATCCGAGGTAGCCTTGGGGGACTGGGATTTGGTAAGAGCCAATGCCTTCAAGAATGTCTTTGACGATCAATTCCACATCGTTTCGTAGAATCGAAGAAAAGGGTTGGTCGGAACGGTAAACGCGGTATGTCTCACCTTCTTCCAATGGAGAATCTCCCCAAGAGATGTTGGTGTAGCCTGCGCCGCTGAGCGGGTCTGCTTCAAATTCAGCGGTGAAGAGGGTGGGTTGTGCTGGCGGAAGGTTGTCCTCAACCACCGGTTCACTCATGGTATTTTGAGCAAGGAAGCGGACGTCTTCATAATCCACACCAGGGTCTGAGTAATTGGGAAGAAGATAGGTGATGGAGTAGTAACTTGAACGCTGGGTTTCGGCAGGCACGTCCACCACATAGGAGGTGGCCGAAGCATCCAACTCAGCAATCGGTGTTTCAGAAGTCAGCAGCGAAGGCCCAAGCAATCGGGTCACTTCGTAATCGGTTTGCCAGATCCGGATGGTTAGCGCATCGGGGCCGGTTTCCGGAAGTGTTTGAGAGAAGGTGTTGTAGTTCACCCAATTGATGGTCGTTTGACTGCTTGGAGCGTCAAAGGTCACAGCAAGAATGTAAGGCGTGTAGACTGCAGTTGTTGTTTCGACGACAGGGAATTCAACGTGGGCTCCATTGATGATGAATTCTCCCGCTTCAGTTCCGTTTGAGAGGGTTGTGGTGATGGCGTAAAAGAAACTTCCATTGGTGCCCGGCGGGACAAGAAAAGACTTCGAATGGCCTGCATGCACTGATGCTTGACAGTTGAAGGGGTTTTGAGATGCATCGGCGACGTCGCAAACTGGAACGGTTGCAAACGGAGTAAGCGTTCCTACATTCATGGCGTCAATAGCGGAGGTATGGCGGTACAAGTTGTATGTTGCACTGAACATGCCTTGAAGTTCTGACCCGCTTGAATCAATGTTCTGCCAGGTCACGACAGTGGTCTCTGTCGTAGGGTCAAACACAGCCTGAATGCCTTGAGCCTGCAGGTTGTAAGGATCGCCCATATCCACGGCTTGCACGTGGGACAAAGGCAAGGTCGCAAGCAACATGCACAATGTCAAAAAAAAGGCGCGTTGAATGCCGTTTCGTTCAGCCGTTGGACTACCCATCAGTGTCTATGTAGCATTCGTCCGTTATGACTATGTCGCTTCTCGGAAGCAAAAAGTGCACATCAACGGGGCGTTTTGCCACCTCCGCTTTTCCTATTATTCATCCTGCTTTTTGGCAGCGGGTTGGGGGAGTGGGTCGGCCTTATCGATGGCTTGAATGTCGCCTTGAGCTTGTTTAAAACGAACAAAAAACGTCCATATCCCTCCCAGGGCGGAGATGAAGACGACGATGCTGAGCGGATTGACGTTGATGTGGTCAAATGGCCCGGGGAATGCTGTTGATGTTGAGAGACCCATCAAGAGCATTACGCCCATAATTACCAACGAAAGAAGCGTCAATACGGTTCGGTCTGCACGAGAAAAACCACGGTAATTTCGGGTCCCGGCTACGGCTTGAGCCTGAGTCCCCATGTACGAACCCAACAACGTGAGCAACGCTGCTGCAAATCCAAGAGCAAGGTCATTGACAAAGACTGATGCGCTCAAACACACCACCCAAGTCGAATCTAAAATGCGGTCAATGGTGTGGTCGAGATAATCGCCCCATCGTGTGACTTCGCCTTTAGCACGAGCCAATGAGCCGTCCAATCCGTCAAAGATCATGGCGAGTCCAATCATCAAGGCTGCCCCGAGCATCCACCAACCGCCGCTGGTTTGGTCGGGAGCGTACATGGCCAGAAGGCCTCCTGCGACGCCAAAAGGAAGCGCAACCCAGGTGATGGTAATGGGGGAGACGTTTGATGCAATCTTCAACATCGGTCCAAGAGCGGCTTCCCAACGACGACGTAGTTTCTCAAGGGCCATGCTTGTTCCACCTCCTTGAGCCTGTTATGGTTTGTGGAGTTAACAAGGAACAAAAGGGGCATTATGAGAGCCAATCGATGGCTCCACGTATTGCTTCTTCCAACGGAGCGCCTTTGCAACCATCGTTCAACCAATCCATGACCATTGCAGCTGCATCTTCAGCGGATTGAGAGGTCGTGTCGACCTCAAGGATAGGGATGTCCACTTCAAACTCCACCAATTCCGACCAATGGCCGGATGTCATTTCCCATTCGACGTTCGAACGAACTTTTCCCTCACCGTAACCGCGCTCTGAGAGCCGTTGCTGAAGGGTTGAGGGAGCGCAGCGGAGAAGAACGATGCCATCAACATCCATCAAATGGGACAGGTGGCCGTCAAGGACTGTACTTTTGTCCCCGTTGAACTCCCATGCATCAGCCAGCGCGTGTATATCGATGGGTGAGGCGCCGTCATCAGGATCTTCAGCCCCCAAACAATCGAGCGACTGTGCGAGGTCTCGCAAACTCAGAACAGACCATCCAGAGCGCTCCAGAACAGCGCAGAGTTCAGTCTTCCCAACGCCAGGGGTGCCGGAAACAGCGATGGTCCGTATTTCGCTCATGGTCGCTGCTCCTGCTTCATGTATGTAAAGAGAGGAGCGGCTCATTGGATGAAAGGCATCATAGGAGAGAACCGACAGCGGTGCATGTTGCTATGTTTGGTATGCAAGACCCTTCACAAACGCTCCTCCAAATAGAGCGTTACATGCAAGGGGGACGATTGGAACTCTCAGAAGTGATGGCGACCCAGTTTTGCGACATGATGTTGGCCAACAAAAAGCGAGACGTTCAGCAACAGATCTTCCTCCTCAAGGGATTGCGTTTGATGTGCGACGTGTACATGCTCCGGGATAAAGCCAGTCAAAGCATGACGGCCATCAAGAAAATGCATCGTGAACGCAAGAGTCTGGTGAAAATCCTTGAGAAGAACGCCCCTGCAATGCTGGCATCGATGCAACCAGAACATGAAGACCATCTTCGAGCAGGCCGTCTTTACGCCTTGGCTGGAAAGGTTGGTGCAGCCAAGAAATCATTCGCAAGATGTGAAGCCTTGGTCCCCGGCCATTTGCCTGCAGCCATCGCAGCTGTCCACCTGCTTCCCAACAAGAAACACGTTGAGCGGCTACTTGGGTCTGTGGAAAAAGCAGGCGCTGTCATCCTCGCTGGTGGAGTGTTTCAACTCAATCCTGAACATGCCCCCTCAGCGGGATTGGATGACATCAACAAGGCCCTGTCTGTAGCGGCTCAGCAATTGCCGTCTCATGGACCGCAGTGCAACGCGAGCATTCAGAACCTTTCAGACCAACAAACAGCGATATCAAAAGGGGAACAGGCGGCAAACGAGCGCCTCCAATCGGCTCTCGATAATCTCAAGCCAAAGCATGACTATTACCAGTACGGTTGATGGTAGCGAGGGATGGATTTGAACCATCGATCTCCGGGTTATGAGCCCGACGGGATATCCAGACTACCCCACCTCGCTAACCATTGCGCCACAGTTCACTGTTTTGAAACCACCGATAACGATGGCTGACGGAAAGTGTTCATTTTCCACTGATTTGATGAACAAGAAACGTTTACCCTTATTCATGCGCAGGCCAACTCTTCGACCTTGGTTGATGTTTGCGCTGATGGTATCATGTGGCCTTTCGGGGTGCCTCGGGGACAGCGAAGGTCCTGAAAATAAGAATCCCATTTCCATGGAAGTCTACTATGATGCTACTTCCGGTACCATCGAAGAGGTCGTCCAAAATGGAGCGGTGCTGTCTCAAAGTGGAGTGGAACTCAGTTTTGACTTCGCACGGGTCACGTCAAAGGCAGGGAACATGAAATCGTTCAGTTACGACCCTGGAGATGATGATGATGGCTCAAATAGCGTAACAGTCAACGCTAACGACCAGGCTGAA
>Ga0206125_10005238_pt1 | contig 11067 bp, 13 predicted proteins | sample Helgoland_Spring_4_FD_148598 | JGI IMG/M metagenome (GOLD analysis project Ga0206125, IMG submission 148598) | Pelagic subsurface seawater microbial communities from Kabeltonne, Helgoland, North Sea - Helgoland_Spring_Bloom_20160331_1 | ecosystem: Environmental > Aquatic > Marine > Epipelagic ...
AGACCTTTGGCGATGCAGTTGGCTTCATAACCAAAGCTTCGTAAGCTGCCTTAAATCGGTTTAAACAGTGGCGTCCTTTCTTGCGAAGGGGCGCTTTTTTATTTCAACCGGATCTTTTGCAGGCAAACGCGATTGTTTGTCGTGCAATAGCAGTTGTTACAAGTTGTAAGCGACTGTCCTGCAGCGTTGGTCGGGGCTTGAACTGAGCTGGCTCCGCGCGGTATGACCCTAGAGGATAACAAGGGGGCATGAGCACATGCGCAGAGTGGTTGTGACAGGTTTGGGTCTCGTGACCCCGTTGGCTGATGGGGTCGAAACAAGTTGGACCCGAATTCTAGATGGTCAGTCTGGTGCTGGCGCTATAATGGGTTTCGATCCCGAAGGCTTAACCACCACATATGCCTGTGAGGTACCTTTGGGTGACGGGGCAGACGGGACATTCAATGCCGACACCTACATGGCGCCGAAAGAACAGCGCAAGGTCGATACATTTATCATGTTTGGACTGGCAGCCGCCCAGCAGGCTGTTGAAGACGCAGACTGGATGCCTGAGGATCGCGAGAGCCTAGAGCGCACTGGCGTTCTGATCGGGTCTGGGATTGGTGGGCTTAACTCTATCGCCAATACTGCGGTTATGATGGAGGCCAAGGGACCGCGCCGCGTGTCGCCGTTTTTTGTGCCGGGTGCGCTTATCAACCTGATTTCAGGCCAAGTGTCGATCCGTTATGGGTTTAAGGGCCCGAACCACTCGGTGGTGACGGCTTGCTCTACGGGTGCGCATGCTATTGGTGATGCCAGTCGTTTGATCCAGCACGGTGATGCAGACGTGATGATCGCAGGCGGTGCTGAGGCGGCAATTTGTAAGATTGGAATTGCGGGGTTCAATGCCTGCAAGGCTTTGTCGACCAAGCGTGCTGATGATCCCAAAGCGGCCAGCCGACCCTATGACGCAGATCGTGACGGATTCGTCATGGGCGAAGGCGCGGGCATCGTGGTGCTTGAGGAATATGAGCATGCGGTTGCGCGCGGTGCAAAGATCTATGCCGAGGTCAAGGGATACGGGCTGTCGGGAGATGCCTATCACATCACCGCGCCGTCCGAGGATGGCGAAGGGGGAGAGCGGTCGATGCGTGCAGCTCTGCGCAATGCCGGTCTTGAGCCATCTGACATTGACTATATCAACGCGCATGGCACATCGACGATGGCTGACACGATTGAGCTTGGAGCGGTTGAACGTTTGCTGGGTGATCATGCCGCAAATGTCACGATGTCATCGACCAAATCATCCACAGGTCATTTGTTGGGGGCTGCCGGTGCGATCGAGGCGATATTCTCGATCCTGGCCATTCGGGATCAGGTGTGTCCGCCGACGATCAACCTGGATAACCCAGCTGTTGAGACGCCCGTTGATCTCGCGCCAAATGCCAAGCGTGAGCGCAAGGTTGATTACGCGCTGTCCAATAGCTTTGGGTTTGGTGGGACAAATGCCAGCGTAATCTTTGGAAAAGTTGATTGATGTGGCGTTCGATTGCGTCAAACGCGATTACTTTTCTTATTGTGGCATTGTTCCTTGTTGGGGGAGTGATCCTTTGGGGTCGTGGCCAGTATGAAGCACCGGGTCCTTTGGCGCAGGCCATCTGCGTGCAGGTCGAACGCGGGACAAACTTTCGCCGGGTGAGCCGCGCGCTTGAGCAGCAAGGTGCAGTTAGCAGCGTATCCATTTTTCGAGTTGGCGCGGATTACGCGGGCAAGACTGATCAGTTGAAAGCCGGCAGCTATATTGTTGAGGCCGGTGCGTCGATGCAAAATATAGTCGATGTTGTAACACGCGGCGGCGCAAGCACTTGCGGCACCGAAGTTGTTTATCGCATCGGTGTGAACCGGCTGGTCGCGCAGGTGCGCAAGGTCGATCCCACGCAAAAGCAATTCGTTGAAATTGCCGAATTCCAACCGGGTGTCGAAGACGCTCCTGCGAATTACACGGACGTTCGAGCGTCGCAAGACACGCGGTACCGTATCGCATTGGCAGAGGGCGTGACCAGTTGGCAGGTTGTTACGGCGTTGCGCAGCATGGATGTTTTGCAAGGGGTCGTTGATAAAGTGCCGCCTGAAGGGTCGCTTGCGCCAGACAGCTACGAGGTGCGCCCCGGAGACCAGCTTGCCGACGTATTGTCCCGGATGGCAGAGAAACAGGACCTGTTGATCGCCGCGGCGTGGGAGACGCGCAAGACAGATATCCCGCTGGACACTCCGGAAGAGTTGTTAATTCTTGCGTCGATCATCGAGAAAGAGACGGGCGTGGCGGATGAACGGCGTCAGGTGGCATCGGTTTTTGTCAATCGGTTGAACCGGGGTATGCCCCTGCAAACTGACCCGACCGTGATTTACGGTATCACGCGCGGGCAGGGCGCTTTGGGCCGGGGATTGCGACGGTCAGAGCTGCGTGCAGCGACGCCGTGGAACACCTATGTCATCGAAGGATTGCCCCCTACGCCCATTGCTAATCCGGGCCGGGCAAGCCTGATGGCGGCAGCGCAGCCGGATGAAACAGATTATGTGTTCTTTGTTGCCGACGGTACGGGGGGGCACGCATTCTCCAAGACTCTGGACGCGCACAATCGCAACGTTGCCCAGTGGCGCAAGATCGAAGCGGAGCGGGCCAAAGACAATTGATGCCAGTTCAGTCGATGCGTTGCATATACGCTTTTAAATTGAGACACTTGCTTCCACCGTTAGGAATTTATTAATCATACCGTACGGTTAGCAGTTATGGCCCCCATGATTTTGCTTGACTTTGCGAGCGGTCACACGTATAACTTGTGACAAGCTAGAAGAAGTGGGCAAGCGGTCGTTGGGGTAACCCGGTGAGCCGCTTTTCATTTTTCTCGTGCGGAGATTTCCAACGCATGAGAGGTCAAAGCACATATGACATTGCATACCCCGGGTGAAGAAGAAGCTCGCACGACCGAAGCACTTTCGGCCGCGCATGACGAAATAACGTCATTGCGACAAGCGATCGCGGACCTCACGAATAAGGTCCAGACCGGGGAGGATGTATCAAGAAGCGAGGTGAAGGCGGCCATTGTGGCGATGCCTGATCTCATTCGGACATGTTTGAAACTGGAGGCACAAATTGGAGAACTCAAATCCAGCAGATCCAAAATTGCCCAAGCCGGATATGCCATCGACCACGATGCGGCCCGACATGAAATTCGGTGCGCGCTTGGTCGCCTCCGCGCCTGCTGCGGTGCAGGATCGGTTTCTGAATGAGTTGGGGGAGGGTGCCTTGGGTGCCCTCCCGTATTTGTTCGAGTTCTGGGCGTTAGAACATCAGATGCCGCCTGAGGGTGATTGGAGGACGTGGGTAATCATGGGGGGGCGCGGCGCGGGCAAGACCCGGGCAGGCGCCGAATGGGTCCGGTCATTGGTTGAGGGATCCTTGCCAAAGGATCCGGGCCAGTGCCGCCGCGTGGCGTTGGTTGGCGAAACGGTGGATCAGGTGCGTGAGGTCATGATTTTTGGTGACAGTGGAATTTTGCAGTGCTCGCCGCCGGATCGTCGACCGACCTGGGTGGGCAGCCGCAAGCGGCTCGAATGGCCCAATGGCGCTGTTGCGACCGTACACAGTGCTTTTGACCCTGATGGGCTGCGGGGGCCGCAATTCGACGCCGCCTGGGTCGATGAACTGGCCAAATGGAAAAAGGCGCAGGCAACGTGGGACATGCTGCAATTCGCACTTAGGCTTGGAGATGATCCACGTGTGTGTGTGACGACGACGCCGCGCAATGTCGGTGTTTTGAAAGATTTGCTTGAACGACCATCTACGGTTGTTACTCAGGCGCCGACAGAGGCGAACGCGGGCAATCTGGCGTCGTCTTTCCTTGAGGAAGTTCGGGCGCGCTATGCCGGGACGCGGCTGGGGCGTCAGGAGCTTGACGGTGTTTTGCTTAGCGATGCAGAGGGTGCGTTGTGGACGTCAGGGATGCTGGAGAATGCGCGGGCACGGGATTTGCCCCAGTTTGATCGGGTCGTCGTTGGTTTGGACCCGGCAACGACTTCGGGGGCAGCTTCGGATGCCTGCGGGATCGTGGTCGTGGGGGCCGTCATGCAAGGGCCGCCGCAGAACTGGCGCGCCTACGTCATTGCGGATTGCACAGTTCAGGGTGCGAGCCCTGCGCAATGGGCGCAGGCTGCCGTGGCGGCGATGGAGCAATTTGGTGGCGACCGGCTGGTCGCCGAGGTGAACCAAGGCGGTCAGATGGTGGCGGAAGTGATCCGGCAGGTGGACCCGTTGGTGCCTTATCGTGCGGTCCATGCCTCGCGGGGAAAAGTCGCACGGGCTGAACCTGTGGCGGCGCTCTATGAACAGGGACGCGTGAAACATGCGAAGAAACTGAATGATCTGGAAGATCAGATGACCCGGATGACCCGATTTGGCTATGAGGGTGAGGGTTCGCCGGATCGCGTGGACGCGCTGGTCTGGGCGATGCACGAGTTGATGATCGAACCTGCACGTAAGTGGCGACAACCGGGTGTGCGCGGTCTTTGAACGCGGGTGAGTATTTACGCGTTATGCGAAATAATTGGATCAGTTGGCGCTGTCTGAAATCACATATTTCAGAGTGTTAGGTGATGCCTGACGTGTCAGGTATTTTGCCAAGCGCTATAATTGAACAATAATTTGGGTCGGTTGGCCCTGATCGCAGTTAAGGCGCGGTCGCTGCGGCGGCGCGCCTTTTTTCTTGAAATTTGGATGTATGGGCATGGCCCGTGGGATCACGTGAAGGAGACCCTGATGGTGTTTGATTTCTTTCGGAGTGCGCGCCGGGCGGACGTGCCAGAACAAAAGGCAAGTGCGACTGGCAAGGTTGTGGGTTGGCAAACGGGTGGCCGTGTCGCGTGGAGCCCGCGCGATGCGGTGTCTTTGACGCGGACCGGTTTCGCGGGTAATCCGGTTGGATTCCGGTCTGTTAAGCTGATTGCTGAGGCCGCCGCAGCCTTACCGCTGGTGTTGCAGGATGCCCGACAACGGTTTGAGACACATCCGGTTTTGTCGCTGATCAAACGGCCCAATGCGGGGCAAGTGCGCGCTGAGTTGCTGGAGGCGCTATATTCCCAGCTTTTGCTGTCTGGTAATGCTTATGTGGAAGCGGTCTGCGGTGAAGCCGGGGCGCCGCAGGAGCTGCATGTCCTGCGGTCAGATCGTATGTCGGTGGTCCCCGGAGCTGATGGTTGGCCAGTCGCCTATGACTATTCGGTGAGCGGTAAGATGCATCGGTTTGATGCATCCAGTATGCTCAGTCCGATCTGTCATATCAAGTCGTTCCATCCACAAGATGATCATTATGGATTTAGTCCGATGCAGGCCGCGGCCATGGCGCTGGATGTGCATACGGCGGCGTCGCGTTGGTCGAAGTCCTTGCTGGACAATGCAGCGCGACCTTCCGGGGCCATTGTCTATAAGGGTGCAGATGGTCAAAGCCAGCTCAGTGGCGATCAGTACGAACGGTTGGTAAGCGAGATTGAAACCAACCATTCTGGCGCGCGCAATGCGGGCCGTCCGATGCTGTTGGAAGGCGGCCTTGATTGGAAGCCGATGGGCTTTTCACCGTCCGACATGGAATTCCAGAAAACTAAAGAGGCAGCCGCGCGTGAGATCGCCCTTGCTTTTGGTGTTCCGCCGATGCTGCTGGGGATTCAGGGCGATGCAACCTATGCCAATTACCAAGAGGCCAATCGCGCCTTTTACCGGTTGACGGTTCTGCCGCTTACGACACGGGTCACGGCGGCACTGGCGGAGTGGTTGGGCAGCTTCACTGGCGAAGACGTGGTTTTGACCCCCGATTTGGATCAGGTTTCTGCTTTGTCGGCCGAGAGGGATGCGCAATGGGCCCGTGTTGCTGGTGCAGATTTCCTGACAGAGGCAGAGAAGCGCAAGTTGTTGGGTCTACCGGTGTTGTCTGAGGAGGCGGTGGATGGATGATGATAAGTTTTTTGAACGTTTTGCCTGTGCGCCCGGGCTGCGACTGGAAGCCCATGAGCGGTTGACGTCGGTTCATTTCGACAATCTTTCGTCGCGACTGGCGCGGCTTGAGGAGGCGGTTGAACGTCTCGAAAGACGTCTTTGGTTGACGGTTTACGGCATTGTGGCCGTGATCCTCGCCACGGGTTTTCAATCTATTATGTCGGCCATCCCACAGTAAGGGCGGCCCGTATCACAAGGAGAGTATCCATGCAGGTTCAGTCTGGTTTGGAGACGAAATTCGCACGTTTTGGCGACGGTATCGAGGTACAGGATGGCCACGTGATTGAGGGCTATGCGAGCCTTTTTGGGGCTTTTGATCAGGGTGGCGATGTAGTGAGCAAGGGGGCTTATGCCGCCTCGCTCAAGGCCATCGGCGCTGAGGGACGCCGCATAAAGATGCTTTGGCAGCATGACCCGGCCTGTCCGATCGGGGTATGGGACGAGGTGCGCGAAGACGCAAAGGGCCTGTGGGTCAGGGGCAGATTGCTGCCCGAGGTTGCCAAGGGCCGCGAGGCGGTCGAGTTGATTGCAGCAGGAGCCATTGATGGGCTGTCCATCGGGTACCGTACTGTTAAGGCTGCAAAGAATGGCAAGGGCCAGAGGCTCTTGACAGAACTGGAACTTTGGGAGGTGTCATTGGTCACATTCCCGATGCTTCCCAGTGCGCGGGTGATGGCCAAATCCGACGAAGTGACGACGGACGAGGTATCCCTTCTGCGCGAAATGGCGGCGGCCTTTCGGGGTGCGCGCGCAAGTCTGGCGCAGCGCTGACGCGCTCGCCTTAAGTTACACAATCAAGGACATGCTGATGAGCAAGAGCGAGAGCAAGGCTCGGGCCGGGGAACGTTTGTCCCCCGCCCAGGATGTCGCGGAGGCCATGCAGGGTTTCGTGACAGAATTTAAGGGCTTTCAAGATCAACTTCAAACCAAACTTCAACAAACAGAAGAGCGACTGACCATGCTGGATCGAAAACATATGACTGCTGCGCGCACCCCTTTGGCTGGTGCTGTTGACCAAGGTGCCCCGCATCAAAAGGCGTTCAATGCCTATCTGCGGTCGGGCGAAGATGATGGACTGCGGGGCCTTGAAGTCGAGGCCAAATCGTTGTCCACGTCGGTAAACTCTGATGGTGGGTATCTGGTGGACCCACAGACATCAGAGACGATCAAGTCTGTTTTGCATGGGTCAGCTTCGATCCGTTCGATCGCAAATGTCGTGAATGTGGAGTCGACAGCATATGATGTGCTGATTGATACAACGGAAGCTGGGGCCGGCTGGGCGGATGAAACCTCTTCGACGGGGGAAACCGGTACGCCAAGTGTTGAGCGCATCACAATTCCGCTTCACGAGCTTTCCGCGCTGCCCAAGGCGTCGCAACGGTTGCTGGACGACAGTGCATTTGATGTAGAAACATGGTTGGCGGAACGTATCGCTGCCAAGTTTGCGCGTGCAGAAGCGGCATCTTTCATAAGTGGTGATGGCGTCGACAAACCAACTGGATTTTTATCCTATGAAACGGTCGATGTCGGATCGGAAAGCTGGGGCCAAATTGGTCATGTTCGTTCTGGCGCAGATGGTGGCTTTGATCCGAGTAATCCGGGCGATGCTATCATCGATTTAGTCTATGCGCTGGGTGCCGAATACCGTGCAAACGCGACCTTTGTCATGAACTCAAAGACGGCAGGTGCGGTGCGGAAGTTGAAAGACGCTGAGGGTCGTTTCTTGTGGTCTGATGGCTTGGCGGCCGGTGAGCCCGCACGCTTGCTTGGTTATCCTGTTTTGATTGCTGAAGACATGCCGGATATTGCGTCTTGGGCTCCTGCCATCGCCTTTGGTGATTTTGCTGCCGGCTATACCGTAGCTGAGCGCCCCGATTTGCGCGTACTGCGGGATCCGTTTAGCGCCAAGCCACATGTCTTGTTTTACGCCACAAAGCGCGTCGGCGGAGATGTCAGCGACTTTGCAGCCATCAAGCTTTTGAAATTCGCCACGGCCTAACTGCCTGACGCGAATGGCCAGGGATGGATCGCAAGGTTCATCTCTGGTTCCGGGTGCGTGCTGGAGTGCGCCGTGTTGTCTAGCTGCTCCCCTCCGTCCGAGCAACGCGGACTGGCGCGTGCCCGGGCTAATAAGAGGCGAGGGGCAGATTTTTATGGAGATGTTCCATGATGTTGATCGAAAAAACCTCGGTGCCTGATGCGGCACTGCCGGTTGATGAATTCAAGGCGCATCTGCGTCTGGGCAGCGGGTTTGGTCAGGACAGCGTTCAAGACGCCGTTTTGGCCAGCTTTCTGCGGGCAGCCGTTACTGCGATTGAGGCGCGTACCGGTAAAGTAATGCTGGAGCGATCCTTTGCTCTTACAGTAAATCTCTGGCGTGATCTTGATGGTCAGACCCTGCCGGTGGCACCGGTGACCGCAGTTACTGGTCTGGAGGTCGTTGATCGTAACGGCGGGCGCATACAAGCTGATGGTGCCGCATATTGGTTGGAGCGAGACGCGCATATGCCGCGTCTTCGTGCCAATGGTGTTGCGCTGCCGACGATACCCAAAGCGGGCGCGGCTGAGGTGACGTTTGAGGCGGGGTTTGGCGCGGCTTGGGCGGATGTCCCGGCGGATTTGCGACAAGCAGCGATGTTGTTGGCCGCGCATTATTACGAGTATCGCGATGAGACGTCTTTGAGTGATGGTTGCATGCCTTTTGGGGTGTCCAGTCTGATTGAACGCTACAAAGTCATGCGGGTGTATGGCGGGAGGGCGAGATGAGCCTTCCGCGCCTGAACAGGCGCTTGACCCTTGAGAAACCGGTACGGGTGCCAGACGATGCTGGCGGCTATGTTGAGACATGGACCCCGGTCGGAGTGGTGTGGGCAGAGGTACGCGCACGGACAGGACGCGAAGTTGCTGCGTCCGGGACGGTGGTGTCACGGGTGCCTTATGCGATTGGGTTCGCGGCGCGCCGGTGGGGCATCCGGGACGTCCGGCACCCCGAACAACGGTTTCGCGATGGGCAGCGGTTGTTCCATATCCGCAGTGTCGCCGAGCATGACGCCAATGGCCGATACCTCATTTGCATCTCGGAAGAGGAGGTGGTGACATGAGCTACGCTGTTTCCGCAGCTTTGCAGGGCGCAGTTTTTACGGCGCTCATCAATGATTCTGGGGTGACCACAGCCGTGGGCGATGCGGTTTTCGATGCGATTCCAGTGGGTGCGTTGCCAAGCCTTTACGTCAGCCTTGGTCCCGAGACCGTCCGCGTTGCGGATGACAAGACCGGGTCCGGGGCCGTACATCTTTTTGTCATTTCTGTGGTGACTGAAACATCAGGCTTTAGTGCCGCAAAAACAGCAGCTGGGGCTGTATGCGATGTTTTGCACGATGCTGATCTGTCTTTGGATCGGGGCCGACTGGTGTCGCTACGGTTTGAACGAGCGCGTGCGGGCAAAATTGATAAGGGCGCACGCCGCAAGATTGACCTGATATTTCGCGCGCGGGTCGAAGACGAATAACTCATTCAATTCAAATGGAGAAAACCCATGGGTGCTCAGAATGGAAAAGACCTGCTGCTCAAGGTCGATATGACCTCGGACGGACAATTCGAGACGGTTGCGGGCCTGAGAGCCACGCGCGTCAGCTTTAACGCCGAGACGGTGGATGTCACCAGCCTGGAAAGCCAGGGCGGCTGGCGAGAACTGTTGGCAGGCGCTGGCGTTCGGTCCGCCAATATCTCGGGATCGGGTGTGTTCAAGGACGCAGGAACCGATGAACGGGCCCGGCAGTTGTTCTTTGACGGTGAAACTCCGGATTTTCAGGTTATTATCCCTGATTTCGGAATTGTCGAAGGCGCATTTCAAGTGTCTTCGCTGGAATACAGCGGCAGCCACAACGGCGAAGCCACCTATGAGCTAAGCCTCGCGTCGGCAGGTGCGCTCAACTTTACTGCGATCTGATCATGGCCAATCCTTGGAGGGGAGAGGTGACCTTGATCATCAACGGGGCGCCGCAGGTCATGCGGTTGACCCTTGGCGCACTGGCGACACTGGAGGCAGCTCTGAAAGAGCCGTCTTTGGTGTCGCTGGTGGAGCGATTTGAGCAGAGCCGTTTTGCCAGCGCCGATGTGCTTGCGGTTTTGCGCGCTGGCTTGGCTGGCGGCGGTTGTGAGCTGGATCCCGACGTTCTGGACCACGCAGATATTGAGGGCGGTCCGATGGTTGCAGCGCGCGCGGCAGCCGAGCTGATTGCACGAGCATTTGTGGTGCCGACATGAGCGGTGGGGTGAACTGGTCCGCTTTGATGCGGGCGGGAATGACGGGGCTGAACCTGACGCCGGATGCGTTCTGGGCGCTCAGCCCCGCTGAGTTGCAGATGATGCTGGGCGATCCGGGGCAGTCTGCCCCGTTGCTGCGTGATGGGCTTGAGACTCTGATGCAGGCCTGGCCGGACGATAATGAAAGGGGTGCGCAATGAAGGGCTATGAAGACGCGATTGAAGGTTTGGATGCGCAAACCGATGGTTTGCGGCAGACGGTGGAAACGACTTCGGAAACGGTGACAGGCTTTGACAGTGAATTGCGACGCATGCGCGAGAGTGTTGCTGCCACCGGCAAGGATGTTGCCGCCCTCGAAAGGGGATTGTCCAAAGGCTTACGCAAGGTTTTTGAAGGTTTGGTCTTTGATGGTGCCAGCCTTGCTGATGCTTTGGACACGGTTGCCACGTCCATGGCGAACAGCACATTCAACGCAGCCATACGGCCCGTGACAGATCATTTTGGGGGTCTCCTGGCCACTGGGGTGGGGTCATTTGCGCAAAGTATTCTACCCTTTGCTGACGGCGCACCGTTCAGTCAGGGGCGCGTGATGCCTTTTGCCAATGGTGGGATTGTCAGCGCGGCCACGCATTTTGGTATGCGCGGTGGACTGGGTGTCATGGGCGAAGCGGGGCCCGAAGCCATCATGCCGCTCGCGCGGGGGGCTGACGGCAAGCTGGGCGTGCGCGGATCGGGCGGCAACGGACCGACGGTTGTCATGAATATATCAACGCCTG
>Ga0206125_10005241_pt1 | contig 11063 bp, 9 predicted proteins | sample Helgoland_Spring_4_FD_148598 | JGI IMG/M metagenome (GOLD analysis project Ga0206125, IMG submission 148598) | Pelagic subsurface seawater microbial communities from Kabeltonne, Helgoland, North Sea - Helgoland_Spring_Bloom_20160331_1 | ecosystem: Environmental > Aquatic > Marine > Epipelagic ...
CCAAAATCCATTTTTCCGGCTCTACTAACCCAACCTGATATTTCAATGTATGTTCCTCCCAATAACCTTTACAGTCAATATATGCAGATGGAACCCAACCATAGCTGACTTCGACAAGCATTAGCTCGCCTTCATCATTGTAGAGATAATCACACGCGAGCGTTAAAGTGTTTAATTCTTTAGATAGTTGAAAAGTGGTTTTCAAGGCTCCTTGAGGAATATCAGCAGAATCATATGAAATCAACCCACTCCCGCTAGCACGGAAGTCATTTTCACGGTTCTTTCGATAAATACCAAAAGCTTTATTTCCTATAACAATCACCCTTATGTCCCCCTTATTGTTCGCTAAGAACTTTTGACCATAGAGATATCCTTTTTCTCTTCCCAATTCAATATCCCTTTTGGTCGGAACAAATAGCCTTGCCATTGCCCGAATGACTCTATGGAGTCTAACCTGTTTCAAACGATATTTCTTCCAAACGTACAACAGGTTACGGAGCTTATTTACCTGAGGAAAACCAATATATTTAGCAACTAGATACAACCGAAATAATTGAAATTGACTTCTTACCAAACGAACGTTGATACTTCCTGCACCACTCTTCAACTTGAAGACAAACGGAAACTCTTTGAATATATCTTTCACGATTCCCCAATTCATGCTTTCAGTGTAATAATACGGTACTATCTTCACGCTATCAACCTTATCTAAAAAAACTGACTGCCTTATTTTATCTTCAAATAAGTATAGACTTAGTAAATCTGGAAAGACTTTGATACCTTGATGAACCGCTGCGGAATAATAATCCAAAGCTAGAATCCGTTTTTCAGGAGGTACATGCCATAAAATATAATCAAAATTTTGAGGGCAAAATTTAACCTCACGTATATCGAGACACTTCAAGTCAATATGATCGGCTTCACCTAAGAGTTCGATGAATCTATCTGAGAACGAATTTACACTCTCAATAACTAACGCGACCTTTGTTTTATCCATTTATCCAGTGTATAAATAGCCATATTTCTATGACTGCTATTATTCAATATGTTTCTAAGTAAAAGGAGTTTCCCGATTGGAATTAGCCTATATAATTTCAGTCTGCCACGCAGAAAGCTAAATTGATTTAGGTAGGACCGATATTGCTCATACTTTGTATTCATATCTAATGTCTCCAAATCTGATGTCTTTACAAGCGACTTTATTTCTATTTCTGCAGCACTAAATTTTCCTGTAATATTATCGAACATCGAACGATAAAATTCAACACCTACTTCATCCCCTGTGATTAACAATTGTGCAACTACACCGGTGTTTGTGTGACCTTCGAAATAAAAATCACCCAGTCCGGTAGCAATATAACTCTTGCCAATTCTATATACTTGACCCTCCTGGTGGCTATGATGACACAGTACTAAATCTGAGCCAACATCGACATATTTTGAAATTCTCTCGTTAAATTGGATTGTTTGAGCGTCTACATGTTCTAGCCCACCATGATATATTACCACTAAATAATCGACCTTTTTTCTTAACTCTAATAAATTAGTGTATGTGACATAATCCTGATGAACCCTTACGTCTAAAGAATAACGCGACTGCCATTCATCTTCACTAACATTAAAAATGCCGATCTTTACATCTTCTACTACCACAATTTTTGTCTCATTTCTATCCGCTACACCAAGGTAATACATCCCTAACCTCTGTATCTCAGCAACCGTATGCTTGACACCATCTTCTCCAAAGTCAGTAATGTGATTGTTAGACAGACACAAATGACTGATGCCATATCTCTTTAAGCTCTCTAATAATGTATTTGAATGAGATAAATGTGGACCAGTCTTAAGCACACTTTCGCTGGTCTTAGAAATTACAGGTGCTTCGAAATTGATTACATTGATATGTCCCAGTAAGTCACAAGAACTAATTGCATGCTCAAAATTCTGGACATTCTTAACATAAATATCTCCAAAAAAACTTACTTTATTACTAATTCTTTCCATGCTTCTAACATCTTCTTAGTCGTAAAGTTTTCCGAAACTTTTCGCGCGCCGTTATTATAATGATACAATAATTTATTTGAATTCATTAAATCCAGCAGACTACTTTCCATAAGGTCAGACCGACCTGCCTCAATAAGAATTCCATTCTCCTCGTGATTTATGATTTCCGCAGGACCTGTCTCTATATCATAACTTAGGCATGCACAGCCCGAGACAAGCGCCTCACATAAAGTATTCGGATAACCTTCGTTAAGACTTGGCAAGACAAAAATTTTCGAATCATGGTACACGCTTTGTACATCAGTGACAAAAGGCTTTACCGCTACAATATTTTCCAAAGAATTAGACTCGATATAACAGGAAATTTCACTTGACAAGCTTCCTTCACCATAAATAATCACCCTCCAAAATTTATCCAAAAACTTCTTTTTGTTTTGTGTAACTATTTTGAGAATATCAATATGGTTTTTCACACGCTCCAACCTACCAACCATAAGGATTACGTTGGATCTATTCTCTAGGCTTTTCCAACGCATGTTATTTCCGTTGGGTATAACACAAATATTTCGAACAAATCTATTGAAATAGCTTACGTCTGCTTCGCTTGGCAAAACAAGACAATCAGAAAACCAATAAAGCAGCCTTAATCTCCGCCAGATATATGGAACATTTTTATTTGTTCTGGCGGTTCGTTCGCTTACAATAATACGACGTTTTATCCTTAACAACGAAGACAGTAAGACAAGCACATTTATTTTGGTAGTAAAAGCAATAGCAATATCTATATTTTTCAAAGATTTTAAAATGTAAATAAATTCATTAAAGAGTCCTTCCTTGCGCAAATAAACAACCTTTACAGATGTGTCTAATTCATATACACTCTCCCGTTCTGACATCAGATACATGGTAACATTAGCATCAACGCTCAGAGAATTAGCTAATATTGACATAACACGTTCTGCGCCTCCTTTACCTAGACTACCAATGAACAAACCAATGTTTCTCATCGCACCTTACCTATAATCTTAACCATTTGACGGTATAATTTTATCGCAACGCTCTCATATTCATAATACACTGCAACGTTTCCTCCGAAGCCCTTTTTAAAGTTAGTGATTCCGATTAACTTTTTATCCATAGTATTCGTAGCCACTCCTCCAAGATTATAATGTCCCTTCCCCAATTCTCTAAAATACTCTATGGCACCATCATGAAGGAATTTATTGCAATAACCTGCGAATTTGAATGATTCCTTATCCATAGTGTTCAACGTACAACTACTCATTAAAACAGCTTGAGATTTTGTAACTAAATATAAATGAGATGCATAAGTAACTCCTTTCGAACGACAATTTAACGCAACATAAGCGCATTCATTATCTAATGTACCTAGCTGGGCATGATTTTTCCTACTATTATTTCTATTGTAGAACTCGAAATGCTCATCTAACGCTACTTCATAATCTATTTGTGCATTTGAGGCTTTTGCCCGTTTAATTTCATTTCTGTAATTTGATCTAAACTGCTTTCTAATAAGAGTCAAATCTTGATCTAAATCAATTAATATAGTGCTAAATTTTTCTACAAAAAAACCAAAATAATATTTTTGATTTTGAACATAATTATATCTAGATAATTTATAAAAATCAAGAACGCTTGGATTTCTGAAGTAATACTCTTTTAACATTAACAAGTAATTTGATTATAACTGTATGACGAATAGGCATTAATAATGAGGCTTTAAAATCGTACAAGACTTCTTTAACTCCTCTTTTACGAAAAGGAAAGGCGAATATTTTAGAGATATTGTATTCAAAACAACCGATATTGTTATCTATAAATTGTTTGAACAACTCTATATCATGGTCTGACATAGTATTTGGATGTAGACTAATACCCCAAATTCCATGTTTTTTCCTAATTATATTTCCCGATAATTGGCGGGGAATCCAATTTAGTCCTTTAAACTTATACGGAGCATCTGAATAACCATCAATAATTAAGTCAAATCCGTTTCGCTTTAGGGCTAGCAAAGTATTTTTATCAAATGTCCCTGAAGGAGATACCCAAATCCAATTTTCTTGTTCACCGTATACCTCAAAAAAGATTCGTTTAGCATGAGACACCATTTCTAACTGCTCATCAAAGGGTAGGCCGGCAAACTCACTTTTCGCTTCTCTAAATGAATAAAACCCCGAAACTTGAGTAGTATACACATGGTGCAATCCGTGCACTGCGAGTATTGCCCCTTTCGCCTGCCAATTTTTAATAAGGTTTAAATTCTCTTCCCGATAGTCATATTGTAGTAGTTTCTCATCTCTACAATCAGGGATGACAGCGATGATAGGTATAACACCACGGTCGAGCATAAATTCTACCACCGTCATCCATTTGTGATTATCCATAAATTCACAAGCATCGTCTAACCTTATATAGTGGTAATTCATGGCTTAAATCTGTTAACATTCCATTGTAGCAACATAAATATCCTCCACACCACTTGATCCAAATCATAGTTCAGTTGGTTGCTTTTAAATTCGCTAATAAGTTTGAGAACCTGATTTGAATCAAGACCTGGTACAGCACGAATATTTTCTAAAGTCATAATAGAGTCGAAATACTCAGAATAATCTTGCCTTGATTTTATCCAGTTAATAACGGGTATGCCAAAACCCTTCTTTCCTTTTATTAGGTTTTCATAGTTCAATTTTCCGTAGAGAATTTTACGCAATGGTAGTTTACCCGTTCCTTCGCTGATTAATTCATGAATGTCATATTTCAAGCTTCTAGCATAAATCTCTTCATCTAAAAAAGGCTCTCGTGATTCAACGCTATAATACATAGTTGCCCTGTCAACTTTTCTCAGGATGTTTTGTAAGTAATTTTCGACGTCTTTTTTCATGGCAAATCGTCTCCAATCACCTTCAATGGTCTCACTATTTTCTTTTATTGATACATCGTACTTATATAATTCGTCAACGATATGAGATAACGGAGTGTTATATAAATGCACTATTTCTGGCTTTAGTAATGACAAATCTTTCATCAATGCCATCCTGTATTTGTTTCTAAAAGACATTTTACGGAAACATAGATTGTACAGAAGGTGAACGAAAGCTGATGGTAATTTCTTATAACGTTTTAGACGATTGATTCCGTCGTCAAAGTAGTGAGAGTAGCCTCCAAATAATTCATCGCCACCATCTGCACTTAGCGCGACTTTTACATGTTTAGAAACCTCTTTTGCCAAAAACACCGTTGGCAAACAAGAAGAATCTGCGAATGGCTCCTCATAAATATTTGGCAAGTCTTTTAAGATTTTTAAATACTCGCCTGGAGTGGCTTTGAAGGCTAGATTCTTATAATTAAGCTCTTCTGCTATTGCCTTTGCTTTAGCAGATTCGTCGAATTCAGCTTCATCAAAACCAACTGTATAGGTGTTTAAATCATTACCTTCAGGAAGCAATGACAAAAGGAGGGAGCTATCTATACCTCCGCTTAAAAATACTCCAACCGGCACATCAGACCTCATGCGATAACTAAAACCCCTTTTGAGTATAGTCTCAAGGGCTGAAGAGTTCAGGTCAGTATCCTTGTTATCTTTATGCCTCGGATTAAACCAAAGAGTCGATTCGCACACATTTGTAGTCATGTCATATCGAAGATAGTGGCCAGCCTTTAATTCAGCTATACTTGAATATATTGTTTCACCGTTGAATACGCTCAACCCTGTTCTAAGAAAATGGGAGACAGCGGTTTTGTTAATGTCCGTTTGATTCGTGAGACTTAGAATAGTATTAAATGTGGACCCAAATACGAAGAAGTCAGATCCTTTTGAATAAAAAAGCGGTTTTACACCGAATCTATCCCTAACTATATAAATATCTTTACTTTTTTTGTCATAAATCCCAAATGCGAACATACCCTTCAATTCATTCAATATTTTCATTCCAAAACAATGAATTAACTTGATTAGTACTTCAGTATCACTACTAGTTTCGAAAGTGTAGCCTTGGCCTATCAGTATGTCCTTCAGTTCTAAATAATTGTATATTTCACCATTAAAGACAAGGCTCAGGTAATCATAATGGTATGGTTGATTTGCAGCCTCAGTTATGTCAATAATAGACAATCTTGCGTGGCCGAAAACTATATTGTCATCTACAAATAATTTATCTTGATTGTCTGGACCCCTTCGGGCTATACACTCTAACGCCCGATTCATTCGAGTAACAATATCTCGAACTTCTTTATCGTATATGCCTACTATACCACACATTTAAAATATCTTTTTAATCCTATTGTTAGCAAAACGCATGTAAGGGCGTTTGGAATTAACAACCAAAAATTCGAACCGTCGGAATAATCAACTAATGCAAATAGCCTATTCACGACCAAGACCGCAATAACAGATGTCAAAACATACATCACACTACTCTTCTCAAGGGATTTAGACAAAATGTCATCTCTATACATTTTGGGCAAAAAATACAGCTGGATTAATCCACTGGAAACCGAGATCAACGAAAATGATACTATTCCACCCAGGAGTCCAAAAAGGTAAATTAAAATAACTGCACTTAATACGCCCAAAATCAACGTCGTTATCTCAGCCTTGAGAAATTCCTTTCGCAGATTAAACGCCTGAAAGTATGGAGCAAGTAATAGCGGATAAAGCAAAAAAGACAATGCCGTCAATCGATAATAGGGAACTACGTTTAAATATGATTCTGTAAATAAAATCTCAATTATTTGGTTCGCGTTTAGTAAAGCAAACATAACAGAAGGATATACAATTATGGCTAGTCGCGAGGATATGTTAGCCTCAGTCTTCTTCTTTTGCTTTAAATCTGCAATTAGAATTGATCCAAACGATCCTCTTACAATATCAAGGTAAGGTATCCTAAACATCGCGATCCCATAAATCGCGAATTCGTTCGCTGTCAGAATACCGAGGAACATATATCTTTCTATGCCTCTGCCAGTAGAACCAACAAGATTAGCGAGATGCATTGTCAAAGAATATTTTAATACCTCCTTAGTCTGTTCCAAATTGACGCGAAAATCTTCACGCCGGGTTTGACTGAGACTAAATGAAATATACCAACAGAACTTGATTAATTCAAACCACATTAAAAAACTATATGCCGAATCTAAACTCAAATCAAACCACAAAAAAGTAGCTAACAACACTACACGAATGAGGCTATTTAAAACAGAAAAGAGAAAATATGATTTGTACTTATTTAAGGCAATAAAAACGAATTCTGAACTCAGGTTAAAAACTAGTAAAGCAATAGTAATATTAAAACTGATTGTTTCAGGAAAATACCACATGTTGGGAAATACTACATGTACAAAATGGATCAATCCAAACAATAATATTGTCCAAAGTAATACAATTAAATTGTAAGCCAAAAGGCTTAGATTACCCTTGCTAATTCTAGGCGATATAAAATACATTATTGACTGATCAAGCCCTAGTGAAAAATATGTGCTAAAAAATAATAAAGATGTTATGTACTTTTGATACGTTCCGTAATCAGACTGAGAAAACAATCTCACCAAAATCAAAGGAATCATGAATTTTATTCCAAAATTGAATAGTCTGCCAGCTATAACAAGATTTTGTTTTGTTACATGTAAACTTTTATACTCTCTATAAAGTGCATTTAAAAAAGCCATTCACACCGAAAATTGTACTTTCATAATCTATTTGTTGGCTGAATATCTGTTTAAATAATCATCATATGTCCTTACAAGTCCTTCACTTAGCTTAATTTTCGGAATCCATCCCAAGTCTTTTAACCTGCTAGTACAAAGTAACTTTCTTGGTGTTCCATCAGGTTTGTCTTTATCCCAAACTATTCGACCATTATGACCTACTACCTTTTGAATTAGCCTGGCCAATTCAAGAACAGTAATATCCCTTCCTACACCTACATTATATAAACTGTCTTTTAATCTATTCTCAAGGGCAAACAATATAGCACTTGCAAGATCATCCGCATGAAGAAACTCTCTTAAGGGCTTACCAGTTCCCCATAGATTCACGATTGCATTATCATCCTCTTTTGCATCATGAAATTTACGAATCATCGCCGGTAATACGTGTGAAGACTTTAAATCAAAATTATCATTCGGTCCATAAAGATTAGTAGGCATAAGTGCTACATAATCTCTATCATATTCTTTACGTAACGCCTCAATAAGCTTCACTCCGGAAATCTTTGCAAGAGCATACCACTCATTCGTTGGCTCTAGCGAACCAGTGAGCAAATATTCTTCTTTCAATGGCTGAGGTGCAAATTTCGGATAAATACAGCTTGACCCTAAGAAAATGAATTTTGATACGTCGTTTTTATGGGCAGAATGAATAAGGTTGTTCTGAATAAGCATATTGTCTATTAAGAACTCATATGGGTAAGTATCGTTGGCTAGGATGCCTCCAACCTTTGCTGCTGCGTCAATAATGGCAACAGGTTTTTCAGTCTGAATAAATGCCTCAACAGCTGTTTGAACGCGTAGGTCTAATTCCTTCGATGTTCTGCCTATAAGATTAGTATATCCTTTCTCCTCAAGCGCCCTCCAACATGCGGAACCTACCATGCCACGATGTCCTGCGATGTAAATTTTATCATTCTTATCAATCATTACTCGAAGTAATTTAACGTTTGATAACCCCCGTCTTTAAGGAGCTTCTCTTTTTTCATCAGTTTAAGGTCTGAACTCATCATATCCTCTACAAGTTCCTCCAACTTTATCTGTGGCTCCCAGCCTAGTTTCTCTTTTGCCTTTGTTGGGTCTCCAATTAGCAGATCTACTTCCGTTGGTCGAAAGTATTTAGGGTCAATCGTCAAGATTACTTTTCCAATCTCTAACTGGTAGTTGGGGTCATTACATTTTATGACTTTAGCAACCTCATCTAAACCAGAACCAGAAAACTCTAATTCGATACCTACATGATCAAAAGCCATTTTAACAAAATCACGAATCTTGGTCGTCTTTCCAGTGGCAATAACCCAGTCTTCGGATTCTTCTGCTTGAAGTATCATCCACATCATTCTAACATAATCCTTGGCATGTCCCCAATCCCTTTTAGAGTCCAAGTTACCTAAGTAGAACTTATCTTGAAGACCAAGCGCGATACGCGAAGCCGCTCGGGTAATCTTACGGGTGACGAAAGTTTCCCCTCGAACAGGGCTTTCATGATTAAATAATATACCGTTTGACGCAAAAATTCCGTAAGCCTCACGGTAGTTCACCGATATCCAATAAGCATACATTTTTGCCACAGCATAAGGAGAGCGAGGATAGAAAGGTGTTTTTTCTGTTTGTGGCACCTCTTGTACTTTACCATATAGCTCGGATGTGGAGGCTTGATAAATGCGTGTCTTTTTTTCAAGGCCCAAAATGCGAATAGCTTCCAATAATCGCAGCGTTCCGACACCATCAGCATCTGCCACATACTCTGGCACATCAAAAGATACGCGTACATGACTCATGGCGGCAAGATTGTAAATCTCATCCGGCCGAATCTCTTGAATCAGTCTTATTAGGTTAGTACTGTCGGTCATATCGCCAAAGTGCAGAAAGAAATTAGCGCCATCAATATGTGGGTCTTGATACAAGTGATCGATCCGATCTGTATTAAACAATGAAGTTCTTCGCTTAAGTCCATGTACCACATATTCCTTTTTCAATAAAAACTCGGCGAGATAAGCTCCGTCTTGTCCTGTGATTCCGGTAATCAGTGCAACTTTCATATCATATTATCTTTATACCATTCAACTGTCTCTGTCAGTCCCTTCCTGAATGAATATTGAGGATTATAGCCAAGAAGGTTTCTAGCTTTTTCAATGGAGGCCTCAGAATGCTTAACATCGCCTTTTCTTTCATGACCATATATCACCTTAACCTCTTTCCTGGTCAAACGCGAAAGTTCACGGATCATTTCATTTAAACTAATGCGATCTGAACAAGCGGTATTGTAAATTTGATTTAGAGATTCGCCCTTATTAGAAAAAAGACTTAAGTCATTCATTTGAACAACATTCTGAACAAAAGTGAAGTCTCTCGATGTTTCACCATCGCCATTCACCGTAATTTCATCTCCTGATAAGAATGCTTTTGCGAAAATTGGAATAACTGCTGCATATGGATTATTCGGATTTTGTTTAGGGCCAAAAACATTGAAATATCGCAGTCCGATCCAATTCAACCCATAAGACCTCCCAAACACATCTGCGAACTGCTCAATAGAAGCTTTAGTCACTGCATATGGGCTCAGTGGATTACCAATGTTTTCTTCAACTTTAGGCAAGTCTGGATGATCACCATACGTACTTGAGCTAAATGCCAATATAACTCTCTCAACCTTTTGTTGAACTGCAGCATGCATTAAATTAACAGTTCCCAGAATATTTACCTCCGTACTTTGCATTGGATTTTCAATGCTTCTAGGAACTGATCCTAAAGCGGCTTGATGAGATATTTTATCAATTCCCTTACAGGCCGTCAAACAAGTTTCATAATTCCGAATATCTCCTTCAATAAATTCAAAACGGGGATGATTATAAAACTCTTGAATATTCTCAATATATCCGTTACTTAAATTGTCTAACACCCTAACCAGCCCGACGCGTTCATCTTTTAAGAAATATTCAACGAGGTTAGACCCAATAAATCCAGCTCCTCCTGTGATTAATAAATTTATTTTATCCATTATAAACGTGCGTCTATGGTATTAATATCTAAAATTCCTTTAACGTCATACAAAATACCGCCCTCAACCAAATTTGATCGCAACTCTCGGTTCAAGAATTCTTTATGAGCTACGGTTAAAATAATTGAATGATATTTTCTATTTGGCTTTTCGACAAGTTCAAATCCAAACTCATCTTTAACCTCATTCGAATCTGCCCATGGATCGTAAACATCGACATTGACGTTATACGATTGGAGTTCTGTATAAACGTCAATAGCGCGAGTGTTTCTGATATCGGGGCAGTTTTCTTTAAACGTTATGCCAAGCATCAACACATTTGACCCTAGAATAG
>Ga0206125_10005246_pt1 | contig 11055 bp, 7 predicted proteins | sample Helgoland_Spring_4_FD_148598 | JGI IMG/M metagenome (GOLD analysis project Ga0206125, IMG submission 148598) | Pelagic subsurface seawater microbial communities from Kabeltonne, Helgoland, North Sea - Helgoland_Spring_Bloom_20160331_1 | ecosystem: Environmental > Aquatic > Marine > Epipelagic ...
CGTTACAGCACCATCAGTTAAAAAGATTAATTGCTTAAGTACTGACTTATCAGATCTAAAGTTCATAAGAGAAAATTTAAGTGCAGGATACATTTCAGTGCTGCCTTCAGTCTTTAGCCTTCGCACGTACCTGATTGCTTTATCACGTTCTGTAGCTGTCGCTAAAACAGGAGTTCTTGAATAACTGGAGTAACGGTCATTAAACAATACAATATTGAACTTATCACTTGGCTTTAATCTTTTAATTGCCAATTCTAATCCAAGTTTAGATTGTCTGAGAGGTTCCCCTGACATTGAACCTGAAATGTCTTGAATGAATATAATTTCGCGATCTGGTGAGTATCTATTTTTGTTTGTTAAGGGTGGGTTTAAAGTCAAAAGTAGATGGTCTTGACCAGCTTGGGTTTCCTTAAACAAAGAAGTTTGTGTGTCCTTATCCTCTGCAGTCCATCTTAATACAAAGTCCCTGTCACTTGAGATAGGTCCAGGTAGGTTTATTTTGTGATGTCCATTGGAAAGCTTATCTATATCCACCTTATGAAAAGAACTTTTAAGAGAGCTCAATTCAAATCCTGTGTTTAAATCAATAGATATTTCTACAGGATTAAAGAGCTCTTTTTCTTGAAGAACTTTTACATCAATATTTTCATTATAATCTGTATTCATTGATTGGTTGGAGAAACCTGAATTTCCAAATTCAATCTTCTCTTCAATCGCATCAATATCAAACCTTGGTGCACTTACGAGTGGAACTCTTAGCTCCCAAGATCCGTCCTTAGGCAGTAGCTTAGACTGGAACTCAATCTGAACCACTACGACTTCTCCAGGGCCTATATTAGCAATCTTATTGGTAAAGAGGTTTGGTTTTTGCTGCTCAATGAGTGATGTCTTTTTACCTTCAGCTTTAGCTTCTTCATAAATTACTTTTGCTTCCTGCTTTTCTTTGATGATGCCTTCAATAAACCTGTCACCAATCCGAAGTTTTAGGGTATCAACAGCTGCATTTTCTCCAATTGGGAACACATACACGCCTTCAGCCCATGTCTCACCTGTGTTTATAAAGCGTTGACTAACGATAGTTCGACTAGAAGATCCAGCCACAGCAATCTTTATATCTGTTGAAAGAAGTATTGCAGAACTTAATTCATTGCCTGCGCGCATGAGTAACTGCCCACTTTCTATATCATCAAGATTAATTGATGGCTGCTTTGGAGAATATTCTGCTCTTAATGGATTTGATAGTGAAATCACAAATAGGAGTATGAGCGTTAATCCTACCAATCCATTCTTTAATGTAATTAATGAAGAGACCAATGGAGAAGATATTCGCTCTAGTATTCTTCTATGTTCATAGAACTCTGAGCGTTTAATTATTCTAAATGTAATCAAGCTTAGAGAAATAATTATGAAGAAAGCAGTCATTGTTTATATCCTTAAAAAAGCCCCAGTGGCATAGGACATCCACTGGGGGATAAGTGCTGAGTGTGAATGGGGAGAAAATACACTCAGAGAGGCCATAAGCTCGTTGTGAACTTACTGAGTATCTATTTGGCACTAAGTTTTGCAGTGAGTTTTAAGGCTTTATGAAAATAAAATGTTTAAATGTGCAGAATATTCGTACGCATATTTAAAAGAGTGGTCAGTGCTATAAAGAGGGGTGGGGGTCAAAACTTATTGTATAAATGTAGTGATAGTTATCACGCTCGCATTTTTTTCAAAAAAAGCTTTAAGGACAAATATGATTATTTTATTTATCCTTAAGTACATATTTACCTTAGTTATCATTATGAGATAGCTTTTAGTGGTAATACTTGAAAAACTTTATATTTTCTAAGGTACATATGAATAAAGAGAACCAGATTATTTCATGCTATAGAAACACAGTGAATGATTATTTCATGCGGTTGGGTGGTTCTGGTGTATATGATGGTTTTGAAGACTGGCATCCAGCTTTTTTAACCATAGGATGTGCAACTCAAGTAAAGAATAATCTAACTTTTGAAGCTTTAGAACCGGTATGGTTCAGACTGCCAATGAAAATAGTATATGGTTGTGATGACCTTCGTGAGAAAGTTTATGAAGAACTTTTTAGTTCAATGAAAAAATCTCTTCATCAGCATGATTTATTAAATGCAGCAATTGTAGAATTAAAACAAATTTTGAATCGTTATTATGGAATTAATCAATTAAGCTTATTCGAAGACGCTTACACGAAAGCTAAGTCTGAGATTGAAAGTAATACTCTGAAGGTTGCTAAATAATGAATGCCGTTGAAATTGAAGAAGCCATATCTAATTTAGCAGAGAGTTCATTTGATTCTTTGGAATTTCCTTTTTTGTTTTTATCAGCATTTGGAAACAAAGAAACAACTCTCAAGCAGCTCAGAAGTGGGAATTCTAATAAGTCAGATCTGGGTGGTATACTGCAGCGAAACAATATTCACTTAAAAGTCTGTGATATAGGTGAGGTCACAAATACTCTTTTGGAGCTCAGAACTAGTCCTGCGACTGTTAAGGCAAAAGCGAAATTTATTCTATCAACTGACGGTGTTGAATTAGAAGCTGAAGATCTATCAACTGGTGAAGTCATTGCTTGTGATTTTGAAAAGTTTTCAGACCATTTTGGATTTTTTCTTCCACTTGCAGGTATTACAACTGTTAAGCAAATCCGTGAGAGTGCTTTTGATATTAAGGCAACTGGTCGTTTAAATCGATTATATGTTGAATTATTAAAAGATAATCCAGATTGGGGCTCAGCGGAGCGACGCCACGATATGAACCATTTTATGGCGCGTTTGATTTTCTGCTTCTTTGCGGAAGACACAGACATCTTTAATGGGGCAGATCAGTTTACAGGCACAATCGAACGCATGAGCGAAAGGGATAGCTCAAACACGCATGAGATAATCGAAGAAATCTTCAGGGCAATGAATACAAAGCCAGCGGATCGCCCTGATGCGGGCATAGCGCGTTGGGCTAATGTGTTTCCATACGTGAATGGTGGGTTGTTTTCAGGCAATACCGAGGTTCCAAAATTCAGCCGTATTGCTCGATCTTATTTTTTGCATATTGGCAATTTGGAATGGACTAAAATCAACCCTGATATTTTTGGATCAATGATCCAAGCAGTTGCCGATGATGAAGAGCGTGGTGCATTGGGTATGCACTATACGTCAGTGCCAAACATCTTGAAGGTTCTTAATCCGCTATTCCTAGATGATTTGCGCGAGAAATTGGAAGAAGCTGGAGATAACCCACGCAAGCTTTTGAACCTGCGTAATCGTATTGCGAAGATCAGGGTTTTCGATCCCGCCTGTGGTTCGGGAAACTTCCTTGTGATTGCCTATAAAGAAATGCGAGCCATCGAGGCTGAGATAAATCAACGCCGTGATGAAATTGATCGGCGTACAGATATTCCAATCACCAACTTTCGAGGGATAGAGTTGCGTGATTTCCCCGCTGAGATCGCACGGCTGGCACTGATTATCGCGGAATATCAAATTGATTTGGCCTATAGGGGCCAGAAGGAAGCTTTGGCTGACTTTTTGCCGCTTGATGCCCAAAATTGGATCACCTGCGGCAACGCACTCAGACTTGACTGGTTGAGCACTTGCCCGCCCACGGGGATGGGGGTGAAGTTTCTGGCCGATGACCTGTTCATGTCGCCGGTCGACCAGGCCGAGATAGATTTCGAGAATGAGGGGGGCGAGACCTATATCTGCGGGAACCCGCCTTATCTGGGGTCAACCTGGCAAAGCAAGGAACAGAAAGAGGACTTGCAGCGTATTTTCGAGGGGCGCACGAAAACCTGGAAATCACTCGACTATGTCGCGGGCTGGTTCATGAAAGCCGCCGACTACGGGCTGCACACGCCCACCGTATCGGCCTTTGTGTCCACCAACTCGATATGTCAGGGTGAGCAAGTTCCTGTTCTCTGGCCTCTCATCTTTGAGAGCGGTCACGGAATCGTCTTTGCTCACACAAGTTTCAAATGGTCTAATCTCGCGAGCCACAACGCTGGTGTAACCGTTGCTATCATCGCGATTGCGCTATCCAGTTCTGACGGCAAGTGCGTCTATTCTATCAGGGGGGATGGATCAACGATCGCCAAGACTGGCGAGACAATTAACGCTTACTTGGTTCATGGACCACAGATTATCGTGGGAAAGGTAAGTCGCTCGCCCAAAGATCGAGCGCTAATGGTTTGGGGGAACAAACCTACTGACGACGGGAACTTTTTCCTCGATAGCGAAAAACTGAGAGCGCTGATTTCTGAAAGCCCTCAAGCTGCGCGCTTCATTCGAGGCATTCAACGATATTGCATTTGGATTGATGATGCAGAAGTTGAAGCCGCAGGCAGCATCCCTGAAATCGCGCGCCGTATAAATGCTATTCGAGATTTTCGCGCAAATAGTAAGGCCGCGGAAACACGACCTGCGTCGGCATTTCCGCATCGTTTTAGGCAGATACAGGGTGTTTCTGAACGGTCGGCGTTTATCATCCCACGGGTTAGTTCCGAGCGACGAGAGTATTTGCCAATTGGCTTGCTGCCAGAAAAATCGCTGGTAGCAGATAGTGCCTTCGCCCTCTACGACGCCCCGCTCTGGAACATGGCGCTTATCGCCTCGAAGCTGCATCTGGTCTGGATCGCCACGGTCTGCGGAAAGTTGGAGACGCGATACCGGTATTCAAACACTTTGGGCTGGAACACCTTCCCAATCCCCAAGCTGACCGAGAAAAACAAGGAAGACCTGACCCGCTGCGCCGATGATATCCTTCTGGCCCGTGAGGCACACTTCCCCGCGACCATCGCCGATCTCTACAAGCCTGAGGATATGCCTGACGATCTCCGCGCTGCCCATGAGCGCAATGACGAAACCCTTGAGCGCATATACATTGGCCGCCGCTTTCGCAACGACACAGAGCGTCTAGAAAAGTTGTTTGAACTTTACACTAAGATGACAACTCAAGATATTAAACATAATCCACGTATGAAAGCTTAAACAAATGACTAATATTAAATCAGTCCCATCAGTTTCTGTGAAGTATTCACAAAATGGCAATTCAACAAAGTCTAACGAACTTGGAATGCGTGTTATGCAGGAGCGAGCTTATGAGAAACGTGGTGAACAATATTTATTAATTAAATCCCCACCTGCATCTGGTAAAAGTCGTGCGCTAATGTTTATTGCGTTGGATAAACTAGCTAATCAAAATCTCAAACAAGCTATTGTGGTAGTGCCAGAAAAATCAATTGGTGCTAGCTTTAATGATGAGCCATTAAGTAATTTTGGTTTCTGGGCTGATTGGAAAGTGGCCCCTAAATGGAACCTATGTAATTCACCAGGTACTGACGGTGGTAAGGTCAAATCTGTTGGGGCATTTCTCTCTAGTGGTGATCAGATTCTTGTGTGTACCCATGCAACATTTCGCTTTGCAGTTGATAAATTTGGTGTTGATGCTTTTGATAATCGGTTGATTGCAATTGACGAATTCCATCATGTGTCTGCTAATCCTGATAATAAATTAGGACGACACCTAGGTGAGTTTATGGAGCGTGATAAAGTTCATATGGTTGCCATGACAGGATCTTATTTCCGTGGAGATGCAGACGCTGTGTTGTCACCTGATGATGAAGCAAAATTTCAGTCTGTAACATACACATACTATGAACAGCTTAACGGGTATGAATACCTTAAGACATTAGACATTGGATATTTCTTTTACTCAGGTGCATATGCTGATGATATCTTGAAGGTGCTTAATCCTAATGAAAAAACTATTCTTCACATACCAAATGTGAATTCTCGTGAGAGCACTAAGGATAAGCACAAGGAAGTTGAGCATATCATTGATGCGTTGGGTGATTGGCAAGGTACAGACCCTGAAACTGGTTTCCACCTTGTAAAAAAATCAAATGGTAAAATATTACGCATTGCTGATCTGGTGGATGATGAACCTACTAAACGTGAAAAGGTTTCTGGAGCACTTAAAGATCCAAAACAAAAAAATAACCGTGATCATATTGATATTATTATTGCACTTGGTATGGCAAAAGAGGGCTTTGATTGGATATGGTGTGAACATGCACTGACTGTTGGATATCGTGCTAGCCTTACAGAAATCGTACAAATTATTGGTAGAGCAACACGTGATGCAAAAGGTAAAACTCACTCACGATTTACAAATCTTATAGCTGAACCCAATGCTGAGGAAAGCCTTGTTGCAGAAGCAGTGAATGATACCTTAAAAGCTATTGCAGCAAGTTTGCTGATGGAACAAGTCTTAGCGCCTCGTTTTAATTTTTCACCTAAGACACAAGATAGTAGTGCTATTGACGGATTTGATTATGGTAAAGACGGATATGATCCTGATAAAACCAATATTGGGTTTGATCAGGAGACTGGACAAATCCAAATTGAGATTAAAGGTCTTGCAGAACCAAAAAGTAAAGAAGCTGAGCGCATCTGCAATGAAGATTTAAATGAGGTTATTACTGCATTTGTTCAGGATAAGACAACTCTTGAGCGTGGATTATTTGATGGACAACATGCTGGTGGAGAAACACTTCATGAAGACCTCACTCAAGTTAAAATGGGAAAAATAGTGGGAGCTAAATATCCTGAATTAGATGAGCATGATCAAGAAGCCATCAGGCAACGAGCAGTAGCTGCATTAAATCTTACGCAAAAAGCAAAAACTGTTGCTTTAGAAATGGATGATGATGAAACAACAACTGGAAATACAGCTCTCATTGATGGCATCCGTAAATTTGCAATGGATGTCCGTGATTTGGACATAGATTTGATTGATCGTATCAATCCTTTTAGTGAAGCATATTCTATTCTTGCTAAGTCAATGACTGAAAAAAGTTTAAAACAAATTTCAGATGTTATTTCTGCTAAGAAAATTAAACTGACACCTGAAGAGGCGCGTGATTTGGCAAAACGGGCAGTAAAATTTAGACAAGATAATGGAAGAAATCCATCGCTTACGTCTCCAGATGCATGGGAAAAAAAGATGGCTGAGGGTGTCGCATTCTTAATTCGAATGAAGCAGGAGGCAGCAAATGGCTAAAGAATTTACAAACGAAGATGATGCACTACTAGCGGAACTTGGAATAGAGGTTGAAACTAAAAAGGTTGCCAAAAGAACTCCTCGTGAAGAACGAATAATTGCCGGCTTTGAAGAAATACAAAAATTTATTGAAGAACATGGCAGCGTTCCTGAGCATGGGGAAGTGAAAGATATTTTTGAAAGATTGTACGCTGTTCGACTTGATCGCATTCGTGCTCTTGAAGAATGCAGAAATTTGGTTGAGGAGATGGATCATCAAGGTCTTTTAGGAGAAGTTGAAAAAGCATCTGAACTAGTTTTAGATGATTTAGATGATGATGATATTTTATCTGCACTTGGAGTTGAGGTAGACGCAAATCCAATTACAGAATTAAAACATGTAAGATCAACGTCTGAAAAAAAAGCTGCTGAAGTTGTAGGCAATCGAATTAAGTGTGAAGACTTTGATGATTACAAACATCTGTTTGAAGGTATAGACAGAGATCTAAAGCAAAAAAATAGACACACAAATCCAATTCGGAAAGATGCAGGATTTAGTAAAACCTACATCAAAGTTGGAAATTTCTTTATTCTTGGTGGTCTTGTTGCATATGTTGCTAAAGTTTTTGATGAAACCTTTGCACCCAATGGTGATAAAGACGCGCGATTAAGATTAATTTTCTCAAACGGAACTGAAAGTAGCATGCTGCTTCGAAGCTTACAGCGCCGATTGTATGAAGATGACACAAGCCGGATTATAACTGAGGTTGATTCAGCGGGCCCATTATTTTCAAGTGAGACAATTGAGGGCGATGAGGCGAGTGGAACTATTTACGTGCTAAAAAGTAAGTCAACTAATCCAATGGTGGCTGAAAACAGGGAACTAGTTCACAAGATTGGTGTAACAGGTACATCAATGAGGCAGCGGTTATCTGGTGCAAATCAGCATCCTACATTTTTGATGGCTGATGTGGAAATTGTAGCTGAATATGAGTTGTATAATATTAATCGTATGAAGCTAGAAAACTTATTACACCGCATCTTTGACTCAGCACGCCTTGATATAGAAATCAAAGATCGATTTGGTAAACCTACCGTGCCTAAAGAATGGTATTTAGTTCCATTCTTTATCATCGAAGAAGCAATTGAAAAAATCAAAGACGGTACAATTTCATCTGTAATTTATAATCCTAAAACAGTTTCGTTTGAGAGCAGATAAATTTGATAATTAATAACTATTGGGAGATACAGTCATTAGTGAAATAGACAAACATTTGATACTCAAAGCTCTTTCAGACGATGAGTATTATGATGAAACAAATGAAGAAAAATATGAGGAAAACTTCTGGGAGCTCTCAAGAGAAATAATAGGTGAAAGTAGGATGATAATATCTTTTGGTGCTCCTGATATCTCACAATGGGATCATATTGTTTTCCATTACTTGGAAAAAAAAATTCTTGAAGATCTAACCAAGCGCAATGTTTTTGATGTTTATCATTCCTTAATTGAAGGTGATCATCTTACAGTTTGTATTGATAGCTGGAAGTTATACTTTGAGTATGATGGTGATAAATTTATTAAAAGTGGTTTCCATTACAATAGTGATCATACAGTTATAGCCCAAGGATGCTTAGAATGTTCGTGGAATACTGAAATATAATTATACAAATGCACGTTTTGTGCGTTGAAAAGTTTTTGTTTCCCATTATTCTTTACTCATAGATAGCTGAAAGGTCAGTGGAAGATGAACCTTGTGTCGTGAAAAGCCAAGGGTCTGGTAGAAGCGTTAAGATGCCACAGCGGAGTTTAGATGGCCTAAAGTCTAACCAGAAAGGGTACTGGACAAGCCCTACGAGCAGGACATAGCTGTAACCTGCAAAGCAACAGTTGTTGGTAATATAGCTTCTGATTGTTTGCGTTAAGAAAGCTGCGTTGAAAGGGGAGACCGCCCAACCGCCCCCCACCTTAATAAGGTGACGCTTATATTACCTGAGGTCTCCGATGGACTGGCTCCAGAGGAAAATTCAGCGCTAAGCCGGATGGCTTAGTGTGTCCAAAATCCCCTAGCTAAGCAAAGATCTCCAATAAACTTCACCAAAGGAAAATAAGTAATAGCTAAAATAAAAGCTACCATTGTAGCAAGTTAGATAAGTGCTGGTTGAACTATGCTGAAGCTAAGAGAATACGATTTGCATCAGATGAGTGATATAACTCAAGCAATTGATTGCTACAGTTTGATTAAACTAATTGCTTGTTACTTGATCCTATAAAACGAATTAACTCCTCATGAGACCAGCCAATTCTCTTGTCAGATAATTTAATTTTATTAAGTCTTTTTGCAGCAGTAATTCTTAAAAGAGTACTCTTAGAGATACCCAAAAGTTCACATGTTTCTTTGCTATTATATACTAAACGTTTCATGCAATTTTCTCTCCTATATGAATAATATTATCTGCTTCTGCTCCATCATCAGACGTCAAAACTTTTGCCCATTGTTCCATTATGTGCATCCTTTTTTCTAGATGGTTTGATTTGGCGTATATCCCTGTAACGCTACGATCTTTGTGAGTTAAAATTCGTTCAATATAAAACCTATCAATGCCATTGTCCTCAAGGTAGGTTGCTAGGCCTCTGCGTATATCGTGAAACCTCCAGTCCGTTACGCCTGATAACGCATCAATTTTTTTCTTGAGTTTAGAAAATCCACTAATTGGTTTGAGACCCTTTGTAGTGGAGACAATAAATTGACCATCAGTACTTCCAAGTTTTTTAACCTGTTCTTGAGCTGTTTGGGGTAGGGGCACTAGTATTCTTTGGCCTGATTTGTTTCGCAATCCATCAATTTCTAAATGACTATCATGGACTTCCTCAATTGAAAGTCTAGCTATCACTGCCTCTCTCTGCCCAGTAAGCATTAAAAGCCTCAGGAATAGCCTATTGCCCTCTGTTAGGTGCATTGATGAATTATATATTTTGCGCATCTCAGTGAGGCTTAAAACGCGTTGTCTTGGGTTTTCCTTACAAGCCTTTGGAATGCCTAGAGCTGGGTTAGTTTCGATATGTCCACGACCTATACACCAATCAAAGAAATGCTTTAATAACCCTAGAGTTCTATTGGCCATAACTGGTGCACGCTTTGCAATGTCATCGACTAACTTAACGATTACAGCTTTTTCAATTTCGTCGATATTTAGTTTACCTATAACTGGCAAGATATCTTTTACTGCACTTCGTCTGTATCCTTGTGCAGTATTTTCTTTTACCCCATTTGATATATGCATTTGGTCATATAATTCCCAAACCTCTATTACCTTTTGTTTTTTAATTTTAGATTTTCTTTTCTCGGCTTGAGGGTCAATTCCTCTAGCAATTAAGTACCTAGCTTCATCAGCTAATTTCCTTGCCTTCGCGCTGGTAATGTTTGGCCACGTTCCAAACGATAGTTTTTTCATTGAGCCGTGGAAGCGATATTGAAAGCTCCAAGTCCGTTTATCATTTGGAGTAATCCGTAACTGTAAACCTTGACCAGATGTAAGTGTAATTCGTTTTTCTTGATTGCATTTTGTTTTTTTAATGGCTGCGTCTGTAAGCATTTGAAGGTTTCTCTGGGGCTACATTGGGGCTACAAATACCATACCTAATTAATTGAATCATGAGAAGCACTTTTTGACTGCATATATGCAACTATATGTTTTTATTGCATATATGCAGTATGTATCTACATGATAATATTTAGTGATTTATATGGAGCAGCTGATTTGTAATCAATAGGTCCGCGGTTCAAGTCCGTGTGGGGGCACCAGAATTATCCCGAAATTAATAATTACTTTACATGAATACCAAATGAGCTGTGCCACTTTTACATTTCTTCCAAAGATAAAAAATAGTTTCTAGTTGCATAATGAGATATTATTTATAATATTGACATTGGAAGTGTAAATGTTTCTTATGAATAATATGATCCTTAGATCCTTATTTATTAATTTACTTTTTGCTGTT
>Ga0206125_10005247_pt1 | contig 11055 bp, 18 predicted proteins | sample Helgoland_Spring_4_FD_148598 | JGI IMG/M metagenome (GOLD analysis project Ga0206125, IMG submission 148598) | Pelagic subsurface seawater microbial communities from Kabeltonne, Helgoland, North Sea - Helgoland_Spring_Bloom_20160331_1 | ecosystem: Environmental > Aquatic > Marine > Epipelagic ...
TTTGCAAGTAAAGGTGGTAAACTAAATGTTACGTCAAGTGAGGTTGATGTTGAAATCGGTATGTTTGTCACAATCTTTACAGGCCTTTGTTTAGAATATGATATTGATGTTTCTTACACTAAATGTTTTCCATCAAATGTTGAGTATACAATGGCAGTCTCAATAGGTTATAGGATTCCAGACAAAGTTTACAAAGATACAAGACATATCAAACCCAAAGTAGACGATGTTATCAAATGGACACCACATAATATATAAATAATTGTATCGTTCATCTATTCGTACAGACGGAAGTAGGCACATCGCTGAAGGAACGCTCAAAACTTTTGGTAACGAAAGGAGTAGAGATATGAATACGATAATTTACCAATTAGAGAGATTAATCAAAAAACATAAGAGAAACAAGGCACTGTGGATTTTACACTGTAGGTCTAGGGTGATTCGCCCGATTCGCAATAATCCTAAAAACTCTAAAATACACGCCACTCTGTAACCCTTAGTGAGCAAGGATTACAGAAAGGGGGTTGACTTTACCTAAAAAGTGTTGTATATTAATTAAGTAAGATGAATTGAAAGAGAGATTAAATGATGAAAAAAATTGAGAAAACCTTTGAGATGCAAGACACTACAGAAAAGAAAAATCCTATTAGGTACATCAATGCCCACAATGGTGGTATTCAGATGTATGGTAATGGTTGTGGTGAATTGGTTGCATGGGGTAAGACACCAGAGATGATTGCATATGCCCTAAAGACAAAAGGTATTGCAGACAATGTTGCTGGTGGTTCTTCAATGGATTTTGCGAGTGAAGAAGGTTTTGCAAATGATGAAGATGCAATGACACTTTGGAATGATGCAATCGCCGTGTTTAATTGGGAAGTAAACGGAGTAGCAGGATAATGAGTAAAATGGTTTCAGTTTCAGTTCTAAAAAAGAATATTAAGGATAAGCCAGAATCAATCAAGAGACTTGCTCGTGTGTTACCACACATGATGCAGTTTGAAACAAACGAAAAGGTTTGGATTGGTTTGGAAAAAAGATTAATAATGGTTAGAAATTTAATGAATGAGAAGGGGTTAACACAATAATGAGTATACTGTTTGGTGAAGAGTGGAGAGATAAAAAAATGCACATTGAAAATGGTGGTCAATACATTATGGATTTTGGTGTTGCAGAAAAAAACATGGCAGAATCTTTAGAAAGTGCCTACATCAATATTACAGAAGGTGCTTCTGATGAGAAAACCTCTGCTGCAAATTACATCAAGTATCTTTCAGATTGTTTGAAATCTGGAAAACTTCAAGTCAAATGGAACATTAGTTAATTTAGGGAGAATATATTATGTTTAAAGTACAAAAAGAAATCAAAGAAATCGAGTTCAATACAGTAACTATGTATGGAGAAACTATGGAAGTTTCTGAACCAATCGTGATGGCGTCTGCCGCTGGTTGGTATGTCGGTAAAGTCTGTAAGGCTGAATATGGTATTGAACCTTATGATAGGTTCACAGAGTACTTTGCAACGCCCGAAGAGGCAAATGTTGTTCTTACTACGCCCGAAAAAATGGGTGGTTTTGGAATTACGGGCATGCCCGTATAGTAGGTCAACTCCCCACACTAACGTGGCCTAAGAAGCAGAGTAAGACTCGTTCAAAAGGGAGTAAATACACAAAGGAGAGTGGATTGGTAAAGCTTTGGTGCTTTCAAGATGAGAAATGGGTGATATCCACCACTAAATACAAACATTTCTTATTTTTTACTTGACAATAGCCCTCCTATGTGGTAGTATTAGTATTAATGAGAGGATAAGTATGTGACAAAAATTGATGCACTATTAGAAAATTATGAAAAGAGCAAACTAGAAAAAGTGAGTGTCATCCATGCAAATGAGAATGGCCCCACAGTAGTTGCTTTTGTTTATGTCGATAAAGAAAAAACCGATGCAGATAAATTAGAAGAATCATTTATGTTGACAAACAATATTGATTGTGGTTGGTGGGAAAACGCCAATGTAGAAAAAATGTTTGATGGTAAAGCTTGTAGAAGCACTATGGTTGGAGATATGGTTCTTATCGGTACAACTAAATACAAGTGTGATAATGTAGGATGGAGTAAAATATGATATATAAAACAATAGTAATATCTTTATTGCTGATGATTGGTGCTGCTGTAGGTGGTGCTTTTATTACCATAGAGAAAGCAGTAGTAGATATCAAATCAACACAAGATGCTATCTATAAAGAGATAAGTGTACTAAACAACGAAATTAGTGGGATGAGAACCTTTGATGAGTTGTCAAAGGCGATTATAGATACGTTGAAAGCGAAATGAACCTAAGTGATTTTTGTCGATGTTACACAAATGCAGCAGATCATGAACTAGTCAAAGAAATGTTACATTGGTTTCGTGAGGATACGGAATCTAAAACTGTAACTGCTAATAGAGATACAAGAAATGATTTGCAGAAGTGGGTGCCAGTGGGTACTCATTTGTACAATAAGATAGAACAAGTCAAGAGAACAACTCTAGACATGTACCTAGATGAGTTTCCTTATGTGTATAAGGGAGCAAAGAAACTAGTATCAGAAGAAACTAAAATACAAAGGACTGCCATACATGGTGGTGGTTTTCATAATTTCCATTCGGAAATATCTCACTACAAAAACATTCGTAGAGTATTGACTTGGACATTGTATCTAAACGATGTGCCAGAAGGTGAGGGTGAGACACAATTTTTATTAGAGGATATCAAGATACAGCCCAAAAGGGGAATGATGACAATCTTTCCAGCATCCTTTCCATGGCAACATCGTGGCAATCCAGTGTATAAACATTCTAAATACATATCAACAGGCTGGTGGTTATTCCCAGAGGAAGGAAAGATGGACTAATGAATTTATTCCCTAAAAATAGAAACTTTGATGGTAAAGATTTATCTAATCAAGTATTTGAGATGGATGGATTGGGCAACACTTGGGTGTGTCATCCAGACATAGACGAAAAAGGACAAGACTTTGATAGGTGTTCTTTTAGAGGCGCTAACCTATCTGGTTCTACATTTAAAAATCTATACATGAGAGGTAGTGACTTTACAGGCGCAGACATGACTGGCGTTACAATAATAAATTGTAATTTACGAGAGAGTAGGTTTGTGGGCGCAACTATTAAGGACAGCATACTTACAGACAATATGATGGTTAGGTGTGACTTTACAGATGTAAATGGTAAACGATGTGATTTTACCGACACAGATTTAAGAATGTGTAACTTTCGTAACGCTAGATTCCCACATACAGACTTTACAAATTGTTGGTTAAAGGGTATAGCGATGCGAGGAACACAACTAGAACATGCGAAAATACACGATTGGATGATCAATTCTAGTTATCAATATAAAATCATGGAGCCTGATACTATTTGTCATGCATGGAAACTTACACAGCAGGATGGTTATGGTATATATCATCCAAAGATAAAATATTATGTGGGTATGGAAGCAGATGCAGAACAACAAGAAGCTGGATTCAAAGAACTTAAAACAGAGTTAGATGGTCGAGGTGGAGATATTAACAGTGGTATTGCTGTTGCACCTATTGATTGGGTATTAAAAGAATGGAATATGATGGGTGCGAATCCTAATTGGAAACTATTTCTTATTTCTTTTAAAGCAGGCGATGTAATAAATGCAGAGGGTAATGCGAAGTTCAACCTTAAAAAGATGAAAATTATCAAGGAATATCCTATTGCAAAATTTTATGAGGATTTGAAAGATTAACAATGATAACCACCACCAAAGATAACACAAAATGTATTTTTGCACATGGTGGTATGAGTATATCCACAAATGGATACACGAAACCGTGTTGTCAAATAAAAAAAGGTGAAGGTGAAAAACCACATTGGAGTGAAGATCACAATGAATCTCAATGGTGGACATCACTAAGAGACAACTTAGACAATGGTATAAAAGACTCAAGGTGTGTAAAGTGCTGGGATTTAGAAGCATCTGGTATACAAAGTATGAGACTTTGTGGTAATGAATTTCAAGAAGAGGATAAAGTAAACATACACCCTTGGTCGTATGTAGACTTAAAACTTGGTAGTAAATGTAACTTGATGTGTTCAATGTGTAAATCTCCATCTAGTTCACTAATTGCAAAAGAAATGTACGATAATATGGACGAACAATGGCCAGGAGAATTAGAGGAAGGATTGTTTCCATCACACCATGAGGAGTTTAAAAAACAGACACGGAAGTATTATGAGTTGGGTGGTTTTACAGAGAAGAAACAGTGGTATGAAGACCCTGCTTTTTATGATAAGTTAAAATCAAATGCAGAACACATAAGAACACTAAAATTTACTGGTGGAGAACCTACTGTAATACCACAAGTCCATGAGGTGATGGATTGGATGGTTAAGTCTGGACATGCTAAACACATTCACATACGAATTACTACAAACGGAACAAACAAAAGTCTAAAACTATGGGAAGATATGTTACACTTTCGTTCATCACAAATACGAATGAGTGTAGATGGCACTGGTGCTAACTATAATTATATAAGGTATCCACATTCGTGGGAACAGTGGCAACAAAATATAAAACAACTACAACTGTATAAAGGTGAAATAAAATTAAACTACCAATTTACAATGAGTGCATTTAATCTGTTTAACATCGTAGAGATGTCAAAATGGTTTCACGAAGTTGGTGGTTGCAAAAGTTATAGAGGGGGATATACATTACACCCAGTGTTTTGGCCTAGACACCACAACGTAAGATATCTACCAGATGATGTATTAGAAAAGGCATTAGTATATTTAAAAGAAGGACAAAAGAAGTATCCTAAGATGACTACAACTGCAATTAACTTTATCGAATCTAGACCATATATATCTATAGAAGAGAAGAATGAAGTAATGCAAAAGTTAAAACAAGACACATTAATAAAAGATAAATTAAGAGTAAAACGACCTAACTATGATTCAATAGATACGTTTGGTTTAAGGAGAATATTTGATGATATACAATCTAGAGGGTGTCAAAGTATATGATGAAACTTTAGAGCAGCTTTTGGATGCTGGTAAGGGTATTGATTCAGATATCCTAACAGGCAGAGACAATCCAGACTTTCTTAATCTAAACTTTGATGGTATAGTTATGAAGAATAGAGTCATGGATGGCATCTATCTAGATCATTGTAGTTTTAGGGATGCAGACTTATCAGGCTGTGTATTTAAGTTTGGACACATAAGAGACACAGACTTTACGGGCGCTAACCTCAAGGGTGTACAGTTTATCAACTGTAACATGAGACATGCAAATCTAAGTCATGTTTCGATGAGTGGTGGTCGTATACTAGATTCCATGATGCGAAGTGTAAACTTCTACAGTGCCAGATTACAGTTCGTGGACTTTACTGGGTCAGATTGTAGAAAAGCAGACTTTCGTGAGATAAATGGGCGAGGTACTATATGGACAGGCGCTAGATTTACTAACTGTGATTTTCGTTCTGCCCAGTTCCACAAGACGACTGGGCTACCAAACTGGATGAACAAACAAAAAGAGTCATACGACAATATGCCACCAGACTATAAATGTATCAGTTGGAAACTGTTGGGTGAAAACTATCGTGGAATATATAGACCACATATGGTATATGAAATAGGCGAAACATACGATGCGACTAGAGGTGGTAAGTCACCTATTGATGCAACAAAGAACCCAGGCATAGCACTTGCACCGTTGACATGGGTGTTAAAAGAGTGGATGGCAATGGGTGCAAATCCTAATTGGCATCTATTCATGGTAGAGTTCAGTGCAGGCGATGTGGTGTCAGATAGTAACTCTAAGTTTACAGTTTCTAAGATGAAGATACTTAAAGAGATAGACCTAATGAAGTATGTGAATCAATTAGACGATGGTAACACCGAAACATTACAAGTGAGAGAATGATGGATGTTAACAAAAAAAACACGCTGTGTGTTTATGCACATGGTGGGATATGTATATCTACAGATGGAATGAATAAACCTTGTTGTTCTGCAATTTTGCCTCGCAATAACCAACCACCAATGTGGAATGAAAATCATGGGGAAACAGATTGGTGGAAATCACTAAGAAATAATTTGGCGAATGGTGTAAAAGATCAAAGATGTGATAAATGTTGGGATCAAGAAGCAGCTGGTATGAAAAGTATGAGACTAGGTTCTAATTGGCAATTAGAAAATGACCTTGTAACCGAACATGAATGGTCGTATGTAGACTTAAAACTTGGTAGTAAGTGTAATCTAATGTGCAATATGTGTGACGCTGCATCTAGTTCTCTTATTGCAAAAGAAAAGTGGAACAATTATAAAGAGGATTGGTGGCATAAATCTGGAAACAATAAAGAATCAAAAAAGAAAATATGGGCAGACTATAAACAAGCAGGTTTAACAGATGAATTACAATGGTGGCAAAACCCTGCTTTTTATGAAAAAATAAAAGAAAATGCAAAACACATAAGAACATTAAAGTTTACTGGTGGTGAACCAACATTGATTCCACAAGTACATGAGGTGATGGACTACATGTTAGAAACTGGACATTCATCTCATATAGAACTTTCACTAACTACAAACGGCACATACAAAGGTACAGACATCTACGAAAAAATGTGTAATTTTAAAAGTGCCAAGATTAATTTATCGGTGGATGGAACTGATGCCAATTATAATTATATAAGATATCCACACACTTGGAAACAATGGACAAGAAACACTAAACAAATGTTGTTGTTTGCTTCAGACATAAAGATATCATATCAATTTACTGTAAGTGTGTTTAATTTGTTTAATATAAGAGAGTTTGAAAAGTGGGTTCATGGAGAGGGTAGAAGAGATTTAATAAATTATCACTCAAACTTTGTGTATAGACCCAAATGGCAAAACGTAAGATTTTTACCAGATGATACAATACAACGGGCAGTAGACTATCTAGAGGGTGGTGATAAAATAGCAAAGGATGCTATTAAACACCTAACGAATGGAACACCCACACCAAAAGAAATGCAATGGGGTCGTCTCAAGCATGATACAGAACTTAAAGATAGACTTAGACCAAAACGTCCTAATTGGGATACTATAGATAATAATATGTTACGATTAAAGGATTTATTTTATGGAAGATAAAGAACCAGAGCGTTATTACGATTGGATGTTGTGGAAACTTAGACAAGAAGACCCAGATTGGTATAGCAGAGATCCAAAACATGAGGGTGAAAGACTTGTGACACACGACAATCCTAATCACCACAAAATTATTAAGGAACGCTTTGAACATGAGACAGAAAGAAGTATTCGACAGAACCTACCACTGTATAGGTCACTAAGTGGATTAGGACTTGCACAAGAAATCGCTGCAACTAATCCAGAATTAGTCATTGATCTGGGGTGTGGAGCAAATCCATTCAAGGGTATCATACCAAACCTTATCGGCATGGACTTGACAAAGTTTCCTACATCTGACCTAGTAAGACCTATACAACATGCACATAATATATTTCAAGGGGCAATTGCTGATTGGGTTTTGATGCTTGGGCCTTGGTCATGTACAGACAAAGAGACACACAAATCACTTGTGGCAGAAGCAGACCACCTACTTAAACCAAATGGCACTATTGTAGCACATAGTGGAAATGGATGGTCTAACGATTATATTATAGAATTAGGAGAACATTTTGGATTTGCAACAAAGTTTGATGGGATTGGTGATACCGACTATCGAAAGATGACTCGTAAACACTATAACATACAACAGAAAGCACTAAAGTACAGAAAACAAAAACATGGTATAATTGAAGAGGAGAATCCTAAAAGGGTTGTGTGGAGATGGACGTATGGACATAGAGTAGATCTTCCAATAGATTATGAATAAAAGAATAGTAACACAAAGCAATAGACCACAACACTTCTTTACAATTCACTGGAATGTGGGTAAGAGATGCAATTACGATTGTGCTTATTGCCCAGACAATCTACATGATTATACATCAGCGCATCGTAGTCTAGAAAGTTTCCAAGAAATCTTTAGAAAGATTGAACCAGAAATACCAAGCAATCTGGATATCAAGATATGGTTTACTGGTGGTGAGCCAACAATCAATCCAGACTTCCTGCCGTTTGTCAAGTGGTTGAAAACAGAATACCCAAAACGGGCAACAAACTTAGGACTCAATAGTAATGGTTCAAGACTACCAAAGTATTACAAAGAATTGTCAGAGTGGGTAGAAAAGATACAGTTCAGTTCACATTTTGGGTTTCTAAAGTTAGACAAATTCAAGGATGTCCTATCTGCATTACCACTAAAAAAATTCAGTGTCAATCTTATGGCAGAGCCAGAATATTGGGATACAGTACAAAACATTGTAGAGTTTTGCGAGAAAGGACAAATCAATCATCATCTAAAGAGAATACGAACCAAGAGCACATGGGATTCCGACAATCGTAAGTACGACCCATTCTATACACCAGAGCAGATACAGTGGTTAGAGAAACGAGAACATGCTCAATCATATGATGAGATTGGTGAGAGATTTGACCAACCAGACATGCTTGCCTACTATAATGAAGTAGACGAACCAAAGGAAGAGTGGGCAAACAATATGATTACACGACAAGAGGACGATTTTAACGGTTGGCTGTGTGGTATAGGGTTAGAAGGGTGTCAGATAGATCAATACGGCAACATACAACGAGGAGTATGTAAGATAGGTGGTTCTTATGCAAATATAGAGGACAAAAAGATTACGCTGCCCAGGAATTTTGTGACATGCACAAAGATACGCTGTAGTTGTGTAGCAGATAACAAATGCACACGATATAAGGATAAAGAGACACGAAAACAAATGCAACCAGAGGTTATGTACAACATCCAGAAAAAACTGGCCGAATCAAAGCGAATCGGTGAACGTAAAGTGTCTATATTAGATAAATACAACTACTAAAAACGCTGTAAAATCAACGCCTAAAATTAGGGGTTGACAAAGCCATATAATCGTGTTATAGTATATACATAATCAATGATGAGAGAGAAAAAAATATGGCTTATGTATCACAAACCGATAAAAAAGAACTGTCAATCGGTATAAAAAAAGTTCTTAAAAAGTACGGTATGAAAGGTAATATTGGTGTTAGAAACCATATGAGTTTGTATGTTGATATTATGTCTGGGCCGATGACGTTCAAACATTCACATGGTGACGATTATAGTCAAGTAAATGTGTATCACATTGACTCACATTATGAAGGTATTCAGAAGAAATTTCTAAATGAGTTACTTGTCGAGATGAAAGGTACTAAGTATTTTAATCATGACGATGCGATGACCGACTATTTTCATAGATCACATTATACCGATATTAATATTGGTAAGTACAATAAACCATATACTGTAACGAAAGAGGCTGCATAATGACACAGATTAAAAAACAATTTGATAATGTAATGGATGGTATAGACAATATGTTGAATGCCGCTGCATACGATTATTCACTAGGTGGTTATACACATAGGACGCCAGAGGAATTTCGTGAAAAATTTATGATTAAAGAAGGACAAAAATATATTAAGATTGGTCGTGTATCCGACCACACACAAGGCCGTATGGGTCAAGTATGGGGATTTGTAGTCAATACAGATACAGATTCAAAATTTAAAAAGGGTGACTTACTTAAAGCTGCAGGATTTAATGCTCCTGCTCGTAACGCCGCTCGTGGTAATGTTCTAGAAGGGGGTTTCGGTATACGCTGGACTGGGCCTCTTTATCTTTAATCAGCGAATAAGGAAACTACATGAAAAAACCTATGTACAAGACTAACATCTTTGTAAATACAGATCGTACCTTTTTTGAAGGACTGCTACATCAGATAGGATTTGTAACAAAGGAGTCTAAGATACCACATATGAAAAAGCGCCAAGCGCTAAAACAATGTGTATCCTATACTGCACCGACAGAGAAAGAATCTGTGGATAAAGCGCTAGAGGCATTTGCAAATAAAGGTAAAAAGGCATCTGACCTTTTTCATATGGAAACAATACGAATATGAAAAGGCACTTAAAAAATCATTGGGATTACGATATCCTTGGAATGGATAGTCCAGATTGGCCACTCGCTCTTCTGGATGAGAATCTAGCGGCAACTCGTCAAAATAACGTAAATGAGACTATTGGTATGTGTAGCACAGAATGGTCTACAAAGTATTGGAATAATGTGCTAAAAGCGTTAATCATAAAATATGGCAATAAATTAAATGTTTCAATGCATTAAATGGTGTCTATACGCTTTCCTAATTTGGTGGTTGATATGGATTACATATACTGCCGCGCTAATAATGGCATAAATAGTTAAAATACGAATACTTATCACTGGACATAGGGGTTTCATCGGAACGGCACTCACGGATGCGCTGAGAGACGACCATGTACTATCTGGACTAGATATACACAGACCTACACCTAGAGAATAGACTAGCGGAAAAGAATGGGTAATCATGGACTTATAGTAGGGTGATTCGCAACTCTTTCGTAAAAGACAAAACATTCTAAATTCATATCCTCTGTAACGTACAGTCAGCAAGGGTTACAAGATAGTACTTGACTTTTTCAATCTTACTTGGTATAATAAAGTATAAATTGAGAAAGAAAGGATTTATTATGAAATCTAAAAAAATTAAATCAAACAAGTTCACAGAGGCTTGTGGATGGATAGGTATGATACTTATTCATGGGGCGACTGCTCCTACGTCTATATCAGTATTAATGGGATGGTCAACTGATCTACCACCATTGAACTTTATATTCCTAGTGTGGTTAGGGTTGTTTCTATTCCTAATAAGAGCAATATATGCTAAGGATACATTGTATATTGTGTCTAATGCGATAGGGTTCTCATTGAATAGTCTATTGTTAATGTTAATTGCGTTTAACTAATGGGTAATCATGGGATATTATGGGATTATCGGACACTTTAATTAAATGGCGAAATAAACATATAGTTGTTGTGATTAAAGTC
>Ga0206125_10005248_pt1 | contig 11054 bp, 11 predicted proteins | sample Helgoland_Spring_4_FD_148598 | JGI IMG/M metagenome (GOLD analysis project Ga0206125, IMG submission 148598) | Pelagic subsurface seawater microbial communities from Kabeltonne, Helgoland, North Sea - Helgoland_Spring_Bloom_20160331_1 | ecosystem: Environmental > Aquatic > Marine > Epipelagic ...
AGCAAGAAATAGGAAACTTCCCTATGGTAGATTTATTTTTTAATGCTAAAATACGGCAAACAAGAATTTTTGTAACCTGGGAACATTTTAATGCCTTGTTTTCCAACACAAAACAGTATTTTTCTGCGCCGGGGTACCCTTACAGAGATTCCTTAATTCGTTTTGGCTTGGTGTGGGATTTCTTTTTGTAGGGTATTACAAAACTTCTATTAGTGAATTATAGTTAGAGAATTATTCTGGACCTCTCTTTTATTCATTGTTTTTATAGTATTGTCCTCAGATAATGCTATTAAAGCTCTAGTTACTGCGCCATGAGCAAATATTAAAACAGTTTTATTTTTATATTTCTCGTTAAATAAAAACATTCTATGCTCAAAGTTTAACAATGTTTCACCAAGGATAAGTTTTGTAGCATCTTCATACCAATCATCTCCAACCTTTGAAAGCATTTGGGCTTTAGATTTCCCTTCAAATTCCCCAAAATTAAGCTCATTGATTAGAGGCTCTTCTTCAACAGTAGAGTATCCATACTGTTTTGCGGTTTCTCGTGTTCTTTTTAATTGGGAAACAAGCACATGATCAAAATCTATAGACTCAAAAACCTTAAGATTTTGTTTTATTTTGTTGAGGGTGTTTGTATCCGGGGGCGTTATTGATATGTCTTTTGTGCCTTGAAGTTTTTTTTCCAAGTTCCAAGGAGTTGGTAGGTGTCTTATGATATAGAAACTCAAAATTTATTTTATATAAAATGTTTCGCTTCTAAGACCAACACGTTGAGCTTCCAAAAGTAATAGGTCTAGTGGGTTTACATTTCCTAGATTTACATTGACACCCACTGCATTTATAAAAAACATTTGAGATGCTGCTGTGGGAGCTTCAAAGATTATTTTTTTAGCGTCCACATTTTTAATTATATCTGCTACAAGTCCAGTTCTTATTTCTCCACTACCTCTGTATATTCCAGCAGTACCTGAGTTTCTACCTTCAGTAATAACGTATTGACATCCAACATCCAGTAATTGTTGTATCTCTGTAAGCCAAGTACTGGGAGCCATTACAGCTTCACTATCTTTACTTCCAACCTCAGATAAGACATTGAAATCTTTTTTAAAATCTTCAATGATACGTATTCTCTCTTCTATGGTTAAATCTATGGTGCCGCAAGACACCTCTAGCAAATTAACATTAAAGTCATTGAGAAGACGTTTGTAATCATCTAGCCTATTTTGATGGTAGAACTTTTCAAATAGTGTTCCCCCAAAATATACTTCTACATCATGTTGTTGGTATAGTTCAATTTTTTCTTTCAGTTTTGGAACTACAAGTGCAGTACCCACACCCAGTTTCGCAACATCCATATACTGTGAATGATCTTCTAGTATATTTCTCAATTCTCCAGTTGTGAGTTTTACATCATGTATGGAGTTTATTCCATAAGAACGGCTCTTATTTGTTCTTTGTGGTAGGTCAAGGTATGTATTCATTGTTTATATGATTAAAAACAAAAATAATGATAATAAGTTATTTATCTTATTTCTTTGCGCAGTTTAAGGGAAAATAAAATCAAGTTTTTTAAGTAGCTAAAAAAAGGCTTAGGGTCATTCCAGCTAAAAATAGCAAAAGTAACTCTCTTTGTAAACAGTAGTTTAAGGCCTCTTGATATTCCCCCAAGCCATCTATCTTTTATTAAATTATAAAACACACCCTCTGTCCAGAGATAAAAATTTGGAGTAGCAAGTTCTCTTACCTTTGTTTTAATTTTGGTTTCTGTTATGTACTTCTCTACTGCTAAGTTTTTGCCAGAAATAGTAGCGACATAGCCCCAAGACCAATTTCTTGGATTAAATTCTATAAAATAGTATTGGTTGTCTGGTGAGCGCTTATATTCTATTTGAAAAATACCAGTAAAAGTTGTCCCTGATAAAAACTTTTTTCCTATTTCAATTATTTCTGAATCAGTGATAGATTCTGCGACAGAAGCAACGCCATTGTTTTTAGGTCTTTGAGCAATTTTTCTACCACAAAAGTATTTTTGTAATTTTCCATTATTGCTATATCCTCCAAGTGTAATTAGGGATTTATCATCGCCAGGTATGTAGTGAGATATAATTGCCTTAATCTCTAGATCAATACACTGCATAGCGTATTTTTTTAATTCCTCAATATTTGAGGAAATTTTTGTTTTGAATGGATTTTTTGAATTAGAACTAACCGGTTTTATAATGTAGGTCTTATCTTTGAGTTGCAATGCATCAAACTCTTGCATTGAGGATACAAAGTAAGAGCTAGGGTAGAGTACCTTTGTTTTTTGGCATAATTCAATCTGTGCATTTTTTTCGAGCAGTGTAAGATCAAAATCATAAATTTTAAAATTTGTTAACACATCTTTTAAATCAAATACAATTTTTAGATGATTATCTTTACAGTAATAGGGTATTACCGACTTAAATATTTCATTGATTTTTAAAAGTTGTTGCTCAAACTCTTTGTAATCTCTGTAGTAGAAAATAAAATCTATTTTATTGCTCTGCGCAAGCGCAGCTCCTTTTTTACAAAGTATAGCAACAGGAATATTTTCGGCCATTTTTAAAGATCGTACAATTCCTAAACCATTAATGAAACCATCTAAAATTAATGCAATTTCTATGTTTTTTAACTCTATGGTATCTTTCATTAAGTGGTAAATTTACGCCTTTAAATGTCAGTTTATTTTTAAATAAATGCAAACAAAAATAATATTTAAAACCTAAATTAATAATATATTGTACTCTTTTAAAATTAACTAGTATATGAATCATGGTATTTTTACTGTTTCATTAGATTTTGAGCTTCATTGGGGACAATTTGATAAAATTGATGTTTCAAAAAACATTAAGTATTTTGACAACACACTTGATGTTATTCCTAAGATGTTATCGCTCTTTGAGCAAAACAACATTGAGGTAACCTGGGCTACCGTTGGTCTTTTGTATTGTAAATCTATTAAAGATTTAAAAGAGAGACGTCCTCAGTATTTGGCAGAATACAACAACCCAAAAGTATCTGCATATCATTATGTAGACACTCTGTATAATGATAAATATGCTCGTTTTTATTTTGCCCAAGATCTAATAAAAAAAATACAAAACACAAAAGGTCAAGAACTAGCCACTCACACGTATGCTCATTATTATTGTTTGGAGAAAGGGCACACAAAGCAAGCCTTTGATGCAGATTTAAAGAGTGCAAGTAAAATTTCTGAAAGTTTTGGGGTACATAATAAATCTATAGTTATGCCCAGAAATCAATTTAATCCCACAGATTGTGATATTATCAATAATAACAATATAGTTGTTATACGTACCAATCCAGATTCATGGTGTTGGAATTTTGATTTTAAAATTAATATTTTAAAAAAAATTGCTAGGTCTGCAGATTGTTACCTGCCTTTGTTTAAAACACATTATTTATTGGCTTCTAAAAAAATGCACAATGGACTTTTATTACTTCCCGCTAGTAGGTTTTTTAAACCTTTACATAAAGTTTCTTTACTTAATAAACTTAGAATTAGAAGAATAAAAAATGAAATGACAAAAGCTGCAAAATCTAACTCGTGCTATCATCTTTGGTGGCATCCACATAATTTTGGGATAAATCCTACCCTTGCAATGAAAGAATTAGAAGTAATCATAGATCATTTTAATTTTTTAAACAAAACCTATAATATGAAATCTAAAAGCATGATCTCTACCTATGATATGATTGTGAAAAACACAGAAACTTACGCATGAGTTCCTCCCAAAAATTAAAAAAAGGATTGTTGTGGAGTGTTGTTGAAGTTCTTGTAAAAAGAGGTTTTGATTTAATAGTCACATTGGTTTTAGCCAATATACTTTTTCCAGAACAATTTGGAATTATTGGTATGGCCACCGTTGTTACAAGTTTTGTGTTGGTTTTGAGTGATGTTGGAATAAGTTCTGCCTTGATACAAAAGGCCAAAGAGGACTTGAACGACAGCCATTTGTTCACTGCTTTTTGGGCTGGAATTATATGGGCAATATTTTTATATGCAGTTGTGTATTTTATTTTGACTCCTTTGGTCTCTGTTTTTTACTCCCAACCTATTTTACTCAAAGTAATACCTATTTTAAGTTTACCCATTTTAATTAGTTCTTTTAATAATATTCAACAAGCTATTTTAAAAAGGGCGCTTGATTTTAAAAAAATAGCACTAGTCAAAAATACAGCCACTTTTGTTGGGGGAACTGGAGCTATTGTAATGGCCTTAAATGGCTTTGGTATTTGGGCACTTGTATTTAATGTGGTTTTCCCTTTTTTTGTTATGCTACCTTTATTTTTTTATGCAACAAAATGGTTACCCAAATTTGTTTGGGACACAAAATCTTTTAAAGAAATATTTAGTTTTGGCCTTTACACTCTTGGCACCAGTATAATTATAAACATAACTACTCACATAGATTATCTTATTATAGGAAAACTTATATCTGCTGCTGCTTTGGGGGCATACACCTTTGCTTTTATGCTAACAAATTTAATACGTGCTCAAATTACCTCAATGTTAAATAGGGTGATGTTTCCTTTTTACAGCTCTATCCAGTCAGACCTTGGTGCAGTGACTGCCCATTATTTAAAAATCATTAAATATTATGCAATTATTATATATCCTCTGATGTTGGGTATTTTATTGTTTTCTGATACAATTATTATTGATTTTTTTGGCCAGAAATGGTTTGATGCAATAAGACCAGCTAAAATTTTAGCCCTTAGTGTGTTAGTTACAGTGCTCACAAACGGTTATAATTTAATATTTAGAAGTATTGGTAAACCAAAGCTTGAAATGCTTATACAGTTAGGGGTTTTAGTATTCTTTTTAATCCCTGCTATTTACATGGGAGCTCATTACAATGGCATTATTGGTGTTTCTTACGGCATTTTGATAGCGAGTGTATTCAACTTTATTGTGGTAAGTATTGCGCTAAAATATTATTTAAATATTAGTATTATATCTATATTACAAACCGTATCCCCTGTGGTGTTAACTTTTATGATTGTTTTTATTTTTATATCAATGTTAATTCAGTGGTTTGTGATTTCAAAATACATTTTAATAGCACTTACTGTTTTATGCGTAATAGCTTTATATAGTTTATTTCTTAAAAAGGAAGTTTCGTTTTTAAAAGCAAAGTTGTTTAATAATAAAAAATGAGGGAGATAATATACATTGCAGGTTACGGAAGAAGCGGTTCTACTATTGTTGATGTAAGCCTTGGCCAGCATCCAAAGATCATGGGTATGGGGGAGTTTACAAACTTATTTATTGAATGGGAAAAACTTCGTAACGATTCTTTTTGGAGTAGTATCATTAAAGATTTTGAGCGAGATTTTGACTATGATATCTCTATTAAAGACCTTATAAAATTAAATAGAGAGGTTCAATCTTCTTCATTTTTTACAATCTCAAAACACACAATAGCTGTATACTGCAAGGCTTGGAATTTGATTTTAGATAGTATTTACACAAAATGTCCTGATGTGATACTTGTAGATTCCTCTAAAACAACTCGTTTGGCACTCTTTAGAGTCAATAGATTTCGAAAGCTTTTAAATTGCAATGTCAAGATGATTTATTTAACTAGATCATTTAAGAGTGTAAGAAATTCAGTAAAAAAAGGGGGTAACAGATCTTTAGAGAAAAATGACCCTTCTTTTGGTAAGAAATCTGTTTCTAAGTTTTATATTGGTTATTTTATGACATTGATTGCTACAAAATTGTTTTACCCTACTATTAAAACCAAATTAAAATTTGAGAATTTTGTAGAAAACCCCACATTATTTTTAAACAAAGTAATGCGCTCATTAGGGTATGAGAGTATTATCTACAATGAGGATAATTTTATAAACATGGATGCTGGAAACGGGATTAGTGGAAACAGAACAAGAAGATCAAAACAACTTAGCGTAACAAAGCAATAACAAATGAAGTATTTTTTTCTTGTCATTATCATAACATATATTTTTTTATCACCTTTTTATATTTTTGAGAGTGGCTTACCTCAGCCTGCAGATTTTGTTATTGCCTTTGGTTGTATTTTTTTGTTTTTTAGTGAAAATTTCCGCGAATATTTTAAACAGGATATAGTAAAAAAACTGATGTATTTCTTGGCAATTACCATTACAATTAACTTATTGTACTTTCTTGTTTATCAAGTTCAGGGTATCGATAGCTCTAAAATGTTACGGCATATATTTTACTACAGTTTTAATTTTCTTTTTTTCTTACTGTTTTTAAAAACACTAAAGGAGAATGAATCTTTCTCAAATTATGTTAGTCTTGCAATAATTATTTGTTTGGCCATACAGACTTCTTTTGCAGCTCTTGGCATAAATGGTGGAATTAAAGGGGATGGTGCCCGTTCTGTTTTGTTTTTTAACAACCCAAATCAACTGGGTTACTTTTCATTGCTACTTCTCACTATTTTCACCGTTATAAAAAGTAAGTACAGGCTAAACTTCTATTATGTTTTTACCATCCTTTTGTTTTCCTCAGCCCTCATTTTGTTTTCTGGTTCTAGGGCAGCCCTTGGAGGTTTACTAATACTTGCTATAATATTGCTGTACAGACTTGGTAGCACTAATAAGTTTAGAGTGTTGGTGTTTTTAATTGTTGTTTTGATTGCAGCACCTTTTACATATCAAACTAGTTTTATCCAAAGTAAAGTTTCCTTAATTGAGTCAAGAAACCAACGCAATGAAGTAAAAAATATTACCGAGGCTCAAGTACGTGGGTATGATAGGTTTTGGATCCATCCAGAATATGTTTTTTTTGGAGCTGGAGAAGGAAAGAATGATAGGTTTAATTCATACCATACCCTAGAAATGCACTCAGGTTTTGGAACTATATTATTTTCTTATGGTATTTTAGGTTTTATATTATTTTCACTTTTTCTATATAAAGTCATCGAAAAAAACACTTATTTCAATATATTGTTGCTTACCCCAGTGCTCATTTATAATCTCACACATCAAGGATTTAGGTTCTCATTATTTTGGGCTTTATTGGCTTGTATATTTGTGCATTCAGAATCTAAAAACCCAAAATCCATTGAAAACCAATAGTGCTTCAAAATCAAAACTGATAAGAATTACAACAGTTCCACAGTCTTTAAAACTACTTTTTAAGGGGCAATTACATTATATGTCTTCTCACTATGAAGTTGTAGCAATAGCATCTGAAAAAGCACACCAAAAAGAGGTTTGTTTAAAAGATGTAGAGCATCAAGAACAAGTGAGAACCATTGCAGTAAATATGTCAAGACAGATTGATGTTTTTAGGGATGTTATTGCTTTGGTTACATTGTTTTTTGTTTTAAAAAAGGAGAAGCCAACGATTGTTCATACCCACACACCAAAAGCCGGTTTGTTAGGTATGCTTGCAGCCAAATTTGCAGGAGTTCCTGTAAGACTTCATACTGTAGCAGGCCTTCCATTGGTTGAAACCCAAGGTTTTAAAAGACGTTTATTAGAACTTATAGAAAAAATCACCTACAGTTGTGCCCATAAAGTATATCCTAATTCTAAAGGACAAAGTAATTTTATAATAGATCATAAATTTACAAACCCAACAAAACTAAAGGTTTTAGGCAATGGAAGCTCAAACGGTATAGATACCTCTTTTTTTGATCCAAAATTGTACAAGGATCACCATATAAAAAGTTTGAAAGAAAAATATAAAATTCCAAAAGACGATTTTTTATTTATTTTTATTGGAAGGCTTGTAAAAGATAAAGGGGTAAATGAGCTTATTAAGTCATTTGTTGAGCTTTCAGAAAAACATACCAATATATCACTGTTACTGGTCGGAAAATATGAAGAGCATTTAAACCCTCTTGATAAAGAAACACATTATCAGATCTTTAATCACAAAAAAATTAATCACGTTGGTTATCAAAATGATGTTAGGGCTTTTTTTTACATGAGTGACTGCCTTGTTTTTCCTAGCTACAGAGAAGGGTTTCCTAATGTTCCTATGCAAGGGGGGGCAATGGGGTTGCCCGCTATTGTTTCTAATATTAACGGTTGTAATGAAATTATAACCCATCAACAAAATGGTCTTATCGTTGCGGTTAAAAATTATAAAGCTATTTTTGATGCTATGGAGAAGATGTATCTAGACAAAAAGTTGTTTGAGTCTTGCGCCCTAAATGCCAGAAAAAATATTCTTGAAAAGTATGATAGAAATATTATTTGGAAGCTTTTACATAAAGAGTACATGTTTTTTGAAGAACAATTAAAAAACGCATAAATGTATCTAGTTATAAAACGTTTTTTAGATTTTACAGTTAGCCTTGTTGGGTTTATACTTTTATCTCCTTTGTTTTTTATTACCTGTGTTTTAGTAAAAACGCAAACAAGAGGAAGCGTTTTTTTTGTCCAAGGTAGACCAGGTAAAAACGAAAAATTATTTAATATAATTAAGTTTAAAAGCATGACTGACGCCAAAGATTTAAGTGGCAAGTTACTTTCAAACAAAGATAGAATTACTCCAATTGGCAGGTTTATTAGAAAAACATCTTTAGATGAGATACCCCAACTTTTAAATGTTCTCAAAGGTGATATGAGCTTTGTTGGACCAAGGCCACTGTTGCCTGCATACCTGTCTTTATACAGTAATTCTCAGAAAAAACGCCACAAGGTAAAACCTGGAATTACTGGGTGGGCACAGGTAAATGGAAGAAATGCCATTTCACACACCAAAAAATTTGAATTGGATGTGTGGTATGTAGAACACCAATCTTTTCTTTTAGATTTTAAAATTTTATTATTAACCGTTAAGAAGGTGTTTAAGAAAGAAGGTGTAGGAGCTCAAGGTTTTAATGAATTAGAAATTTTTGATGGTACAAATTAATTATGAGTTATAGTTTAAAAAATAGAAGTGCCAATACCGCTTTCGCAAGTTTGAATGAAAATTTGCAGAAGGTACAACAGCAGCTTTATAATACGATAACTGAGGATCAAACAAGTATTCATATTATTGGAGCTCCTCGTTCTGGAACCACCCTATTATCGCAATTGCTTTTAAGTTATACCCAAGTTGGATATATAAACAATCTTATTGCTGCTTTTTGGAATGCTCCTTTATACGGCATTCATCTCTCCAAAAAACTTTTACCTAAGCCATATATATCATCATTTACATCAGAGTTTGGTGCTACAAACACCATTGAGGAGCCACATGAGTTTAGTTATTTCTGGAAAAAACACCTTGATTATCCAGATTTTTTACAAAGAAGCTATGACCCTTATCATACCATAGACTGGAGTACATTAAAAAACATATTATACCAGATGACTTTTGCATACCAAAAACCAATACTTTACAAGTCTTTTCAGTTTGGATTTCATGCCAAGGCGGCAGTACAACAAATGCCAAAAACAATTTTTTTTCATATCAAAAGAGATGTTTTTCAAAATGCATATTCTATTTTAAAGCTTAGAGAAAAACGGCATAAAGATATTTCTATTTGGGCTTCAATTAAACCTCATCAATATTCGCTTTTGAAAAATGAAAATCCATACAGACAAGTAGTTGGGCAGGTTATGTTTTTGAATCACGAATACAAAAAACAACTTGATGGTATTCCAGAAAAAAACAAACATGTGATCTCTTACAGTGATCTTTGTGCCTCTCCAGAGAAAGTGCTGAGCCAATTAGTAGATGTGATTTCTCATCATTATAAAATTGGGTCTTCTACAGATGATATGCTGCCCATTTCAGAAAACAAGGTAGCCATTCCTTTAGAGATTTTGAGCCATTTTGAAAATGCCAAAAAGTGGCTGTTAACCAAATATCCTGAATTACAATATGATTAATATACTAGATAGTTCACAACAATCAAAGTGGAAACAATATGTGGAGCGCTGTGATGATTATGATATGTACCACACCTGGGAGTATCATAAAATTTCTCAAAATAATAAGGAGGGAACCCCCATTTTGTTTGTTTACAGTAATAAAGATAAGCTTATTGTGTTTCCAATCTTAGTGAGAGAAATACCAGATTCTAGTTATAAAGACGCCACGTCTTGTTACGGATATGTGGGTCCAATTTCTAGTGGTATTTTAACTCAGGCTGATATTTTACATTTTCAAGAGGCTTTTTTAACCTATTGCCATCAAGAGAACATTATTGCTGTTTTCTCTCGGTTACATCCTTTATTGCCTCAAGAGAGTATTTTGAATAACTTAGGGGTAATTACTGAAAACAGTCTAACAATAACCGTTGATTTAAAACAGACATTACAAGAGCAAAGAGCTCATTATAGAAAAAGCACTAAGAGTGAGATAAATAAATTAAGAAGAATAGCTTCTATACAATGGGTTACGCCAACACAAGAGAATATTGATTCATTTATGAGTATCTACAATGAAAATATGAAACGGGTAGCTGCAAGTGATTATTTTTTCTTCAGTACGTCTTATTATCAATCTCTATTAAATGCTACTGAATTTAACACCAAGCTTGCTTTTGTTGTATTAGAGGGTGAACGCATAGCTACTTCTCTGTTTACCTTTTGTAATCATACCATTCAATATCATTTATCAGGTACTAGAAATACATATTTACACCTGGCACCTGTCAAAATGATTATAGATGAGGTACGTTTGCAAGGAACCCAGGAGGGTTTTTTGAATTTTCATTTAGGGGGTGGTACTGGTCTTGATCAACAAGATCCTCTTTTTAGATTCAAAAGAGCTTTTTCAAAAAAAGAAACTATCTTTAAAACTTTTAATTTAGTAGTTAATCATTCCGTTTACGATGATCTTTGCGATAAAGCATTACGGTTAACTCAAACTATTGATAAAAACTATTTTCCTCGTTACAGAGCTGTATTTAAATAGTTTTATGAGTATCAAAAAACAGTATAGATGAAAAATAAAATTTGGCTATCATCTCCTCACATGGGAGGCAAAGAGCGCGCCTATGTCACAGAAGCTTTTGACACCAATTGGGTAGCACCACTAGGTCCAAATGTTAATGCTTTTGAGGGTGCAA
>Ga0206125_10005256_pt1 | contig 11047 bp, 10 predicted proteins | sample Helgoland_Spring_4_FD_148598 | JGI IMG/M metagenome (GOLD analysis project Ga0206125, IMG submission 148598) | Pelagic subsurface seawater microbial communities from Kabeltonne, Helgoland, North Sea - Helgoland_Spring_Bloom_20160331_1 | ecosystem: Environmental > Aquatic > Marine > Epipelagic ...
GGCAGTATATTGTGTATTTTAATGGATATATATATACATCAATTCATATTATTTACAATTTTTAATTTGTTATATAATATATCAGTTACTATACATTATAATATATAAATTATTTATTATAAAGATTATATAGTTAAACAGTCTGTTTATATTCATTATTATACTGTAAATATGTAACAGTTAATGATTCTTTTCTTCCAAGCCGTTGACCTCTGCCAATTACTTGTTTTTCAAGTGATTCTCCTAAATTATTATAAATAATTATATCAGTTGTCATTTCTAAATTTAATCCAGACCCATAATTCTCAGCATCTAATAATAATACATTAATATCACCATTTTTATATTCATTAATTGTTTTACTAAGAACATTACTACTACCTTTTAACATTTTAAATATAATTGAATGTTTAATTAATTCAGACTGAATATTTATGAAGGATTTATAATGATTCGAACATATTATAAATTTTTGACCATCTGTTGAATTTTTTAAAATATTGATTAATGATTCTTCTTTAGTTGGTTGTGGTTTAGTATCTAAATCATTCTCAGGTACTTTATTTGATATTACATGAAATTTATTTGTTTCTATCTTTTTTCTACAAAATGGACATTTTGAATTAGTTGTAGCACATTTTAATATACATTCCATACAAAATATATTTTTACAACAATTATTTACAACTGGATTAATAAAATCTTCTAGACAAATTGGACAATTAGTATCTTGCATTGCCAATATTCTTTCTTTTATTCCCTCTATTTTTTGTATATATGGGGCTTTTTCCTCCTCAATCTTTGCAATTCTTTCTATTTTATCTTCATCTGAAATTATTAACTGATTTATCATATTAATTCTTATATCCAAATTATGTAATCTAATTTCATAATATTTTGTTAATGAATTAATAATATTATCAGTTGTATCAACATTGCAATTTAATGATTTTATTGCATCATCGACACACCCAGCATTTAATAAACTTAATGCAGTATTTGGTATAAAGCTTCTAAAATTGTCAAGAAAAACTGGGGTTAAACAATTAATACATACTTTTTTTACTTTTGGTAATTTAATAGATGAATCTACAAATTTATCTGAATTTTGGATACATAATTTAAATGTTGTTTTTATATTTGTTGATGAACCTAATAAATACTTTAATATTTTTTTACATGATGATAAAATCATATCTTCTGGAGTTGCACACATTAACCATACAAAATCACAATTAACAGTCATTCGTTGTGGTATTGCAAATGTATGTGGCTCATCTAAAATGATTCTTTTCCAGTTATATTTTTTATCAATAAATATTCTATTTATTTTATCTGTAAATTTATAAATAAATGTAGATGATACTAATACTATATCATAATCTTTTATTTTATTATAATCAGTTTCTTCAAACTCCTTTTTTTTATAGATGGCTAATACATTTAAATCAGAATAATTAATACAATTAAGCCATTGTTTAATTAAACTATGTGGTACAATAATCAAGTTACCATAACTTTCAATATTTTCAGTATTTGTTTTATATGTTGTATAAAATGTACTAGATTTGTCACCAGAAAAAATTCTATTTCTTTTTGGTGATTTATTAATTGTAATTAATGTAATTATATCTAATGTTTTACCAGATCCAACTCTATCAGATATAATACCAAGGTTTGTTTCTAATATAGTATCATCTGATAATTTAATTATATGTTCTTCTTCTAATTTTTTCATATAATAAATAATAGATCGTTGATGTTCAAATAATTGGATTGAAATATTTGTAGGTTGTTCAATTTGGGGAGATGATTCATCTAATACAATTTTTGGATATGATGGTCTAATATTAAAAGGAGTATTATATAATTCATTGTTTAATAAATGTGAATTAATCGGACTAGGTGTGTTACTATTGAATCTTCGTAATCTTTGTAAATTATTATTTATATATTGGAGTGTTGTTGGTAATAGTGTAGTCATTATGCTATTATATATATAATATATAATATATTATATATTATATCTAGTATATATTATATATATTTAAATATAATAGATTATTCATTGTATTATAAATATATATTAAGGAAACAAGATTAATTATATTAATATGCAATCAGGTCATCCGTTTCAACATTTTATGAGACAAAGTCATAATATTGATAATCAGGGATATTATGATATATTGGGTATATCAAAAGATGCGTCAAGTACTGAAATAAAAAAAGCCTTTAGAAAAAAAGCAATAAAAGAACACCCTGATAGAGGAGGAGATGAAGAACTATTTAAAAAAATATCTGAAGCGTATGAAGTATTATCAGATGAAACTAATAAAGAAAAATATGATAGATGTGGAAAAGAAGGTATTAATTCGAATGATATCAATAATTCAGATATATATGATATATTATCAGGTAATCGACGTGGTACACAACAAAATAAAGGTAAAGATATTATACATAAGTTAAAAGTACAATTAGAGAATTTTTACACTGGAATAACTAAAAAATTATCTATACCAAGAAAGATAATATCTGCTTCAAATAAAGAGCCATCTAAATGTTCTACGTGTAAAGGGTATGGTCGAATTACCCACATGAAACAATGTGGGGGGAATATGATACAACAAGTACAATCACAATGTCCTAAATGTAATGGTGATGGATATATATGTAAATTTATTACTGAAAAAAAACAATATAAGATTGTTATTGAGAAAGGAGTTAAAGATGGTGCAAAAATTAAATTTGAGGGTGAAGGTAATCAGAGTCCAAATGGACCCCCTGGAGATATTATAATAATATTAACTCAAATAAAACATTCTATTTTTACAAGAAAACACAATGATTTATATATGAATCAAGATATATATTTATCCGATTCATTATGTGGTGCTAAATTTATTGTTAATCATCTTGATGATCGCCCATTATTAATATCATCTAAAGACATACTTACCCCAGATATGCACAAGATGGTTATAGGTGAAGGTATGCCAATCCATGAAAATCCCTTTTCGAAAGGTAATTTAATAATTAATTTTACAATAATTTTTCCTGATAAATTATTAATGAATGATGATAAAAAAAATATTACAAGTATATTACCTATACCTAAATCGATTGATATTCCAAATAATATAGAATTCTATGATTTGGAAGAAGTAAATATTCAAAATGAAAATCAAAATCAAAATCAAGCATATGATTCGGATGATGAATCAGATGATCCCCATAATCAACACCATCATCATGGACCAATCGGTCAACAATGTGCCCAATCATAATTATATAGGTTTATCCACAATATTCACATAAATAATTGTTTTATATATGTGAATTTGTTTATAGAATGAGATCTTTGATTATTTAATATATTACAAATATATTAAATAATGAATTATAGATTGATGTAAATACTTTTTAATATTCTCCCATAATATACAAATACTTAATTCAAAAAACAAATACATTTGAATAGTTGTACAATTATATAAAATGTTATATTTATTTTATTTTAGCTTCTAATAATGAATATTTTCTTTTTAATGACAGATACTTATATTTATTAATATTATATATATCTTCTTCTTTTTCTTTTTGAATCGGATTTAATATTTTTTTTATACTAGATAATAATTTATTATATTCTCTTTTTGAAACATTTATATCAAAAATATTAAAAAAATCAACATATCCATATACATCTGATTTATTAATTGGTGATTTAATATAATTCATATTATCTGAATTATATGTCCACATATTTAAAAATTTACATATTATTATTTTGGATTTATATTTTTGTTTTAGAAATTTTCTAATATATATTAATTTATCTTTAGATTTAATAGATTTTTCAGTATCTAGTTTCATATTATTTTTACTTTCAAAATAATATATAATATTATTAGATTCAAATATTACATCGACTTGATGTGATCCAATCTTACTATGTATATTTTTCATATCTATAATATGATTATGTGTATTAATATATTGATTTATAGTTTTTTCAGTTTTAAATCCCAACTGACTTAATCTTGATTGTGAACTTGGTAAATCTAATTGTGAACATACACTATTAGATGATTTTGTATGTAAATCAATTTTAATTACATTATTATTTAATATGGTTCCATATGTTTTATATGTCATTATAATTAATAATAATAATTATAATTAATAATAATAATTATAAGTTTAAATATTTAAAAAATACTATATATTATACAAATATGAATATTAATTTTATAGAATTATGTAATAATATTATGAATAATAAACATAAATATTTATTACAAGAATCAATTTACTTTGAATCAACTGATGACTATATTAGTAATAGTATTAATAATCTATGTGCGACAATTCAAAAAACACATGATAGTGCTAAGTTTGAATTAATTGGTAAAATAAATGATATAATTAATATATATACATTAGAGAAATTGGTTGATTCATCTAGTATTATACTAGAATATAATGGTACACAATTATATGAAAAAGATTTAATACAAATAAATTCAAATATAATGTTTGTTTCTCAAGTAATCACTCAAAATAAAATAAAAATACATTATATTGGTAATAATAATTCATTATTTAATAAATTGGATAATATTTATAAAATAATGAATTATAAAAAATTTATGAGAATATATAATTCAATAATTGCTTCTAATAAATATCAATTAAGAAATTTATATATACCCTCTTTATTTTTAACAAAATTAACAAAATCTAAATTAAAATCAGATTTTTGGAATCAAGAACAAAAAAATATTATTTATAATATTAATAAACCAACCGAAAATAAAAAAATTCATATAATTGATGGTCCTAATAAAACAGGTAAAACCACTCTTTTATTAGGATTATTACAGAGTTATTTATATAGATATGAAAATATAAAAATAACTATATCATCTGCAAATAATAAAAAAATAGAGGAAATTGTAAAAAGAATACAAATACAATCGGATCAATTATTACCAAATAATAATTGGTTAATGATTGTAGGAGATTCTAAATACATTAAAGAAGATTTACACGAATTATTAATATCACGTTATATTAATAATTATATAAATACTATCAATTATATTACTAATTTAATAAAACAAATATCTAATGATACCAATGATACCATTGATATATCACCTATAATTATTGATATTAAAAATAAATTAGAATTGTTACCATTTGAACCATATTCTCAGAATCATAATACAATTAGTTATTTACTTACCAGTATTAACAATGAAAACAAAAGTAATATACTTCAACATATTAATATTATCATAAATATATGGAATAATAAGCAATTTATAAATAATAAACTAATTAAACACTGTAATATTATTATTAGTTCATTATGTTCAAGTGGATGTGATAGTATGGAATTATTTGAAAATAATATAGTATTATTAGATGATGCTGAAAATATTGATGAAATGGAATGTTTAATTTCTTTACAACAATCTACAAGACAATTAATATTATTTGGTAATTCAGAAAATATAACAAATAAGAAATCATTATTTAATCGGATGATACAAGGAGATTGTAATCCACATAAATTAAATAAAACATATTAAGTATTTAGATGATCCTATATATGGGATTTTATTATTTTAGTTACATGTATATATCTGACAAATAATTTAATTATTTGGGTTACATTAAATATTCAATATTATTAATTAAGTCTTATTATTAAACCACTAATATGGTCTAATAATACTATCGAATAAATTGTAAATATAATTATATTTAATATCTACAGTATCTACAGTATCTACAGTATCTACAGTATCTACAGTATCTACAGTATCTACAGTATCTACAGTATCCGTATTATAATTACTATTTGGACTATGTACGCATTTATGATCTATACTATGATTTGTTTCAAAATAATCTTTATAACTTTTATCAATTATCCAAAAATCTGATGTTAATTGAGAATTTAAAATATAATCATATGAAATATATCCATAACCATCATCACCCCAACATTTTCCTTCATTATTACGAAAGATAAACATATTTGTATTATCGTTATATCCTACTAATAAAATTATTAGTCCCCCAAATAATTGTTCATCTTTATTTGGATATAATATTATACCATCATTATATACACTATCATTCTCATATGATTCATATATACCTATACCACATATAATGGGTATATGTTCTTCTAAACATACTTTCAACTGATTAATATCAGGTTTAATTTTTTTATAACTAATATAATTTGATATAATATCATTATGAATTTGTTTATATTCCCAATTATTTTCATTACGTTTTCTAAATTGATTAATATATTTCAAACAATATTGGATTGATGATATATTATATATATATGAAAATAGCGGTTGATTATGATTACAAAATAAGGTGGACATCTCATCATAATGGGACTCTTTAATATTATATTGTTTTAACTCATTAAATATATAAGCAATTATAATTGCTTCAGTTGAACAATTCTGATAGTTTATATTTTTTATTTTTAATAATTTATTTTTTAAAGTTATGTTTGTTACATATGTATTTATATTATTTTGTTCAAAAATAATATATTTATCCCTAATGTCTGGTAAATCAGGCTTCCAATTAAATCTAACACCCCCTTGGAAGTTTCCCATAATATATTATTATATATATAAATTTTTATATTCATTTTTTGTTTTATATTAATGAATAGTATACAAAATAATACATATTTTTTATATTAATGAATAGTATACAAAATAATACATATTTTTTATATTAATGAATAGTATACAAAATAATACATATTTTTTATATTAATGAATAGTATATTTAATGAAATTAGTAACATATACAATATATGCAATTTTACTATATTTAATATATATAGTAATATCATATGATTATGGTATCGTAGAACATATAAAAAAAGAATCAATAACGAATACATTATCTGGTAGAGATAAGTTAAATGTAGGAGATTGGAAATTTATTTCAGCTAAAGGGGAAGAATGTGAAAATAGTACATATCCATTATGTGATAAACTATTTATCCAGGATCCTTATGGTACTAAGTTTGTATTCAAAGAGGTCGAATCTGATATTCTAGATAAAAAATACTAAATAAAGTCATATTATTAACAACATGATGATAATAATTCGATTGTTTGATTTAATGTAATTTCATTATATAATGTATTACATTTTTTATTATTAGATTCATTGGATTGTTGGTTATTATTATTGTATTCATTGGATTGTTGGTTATTATTATTATTGTATTCATTGGATTGTTGGTTATTATTATTATTGTATTCATTGGATTGTTGGTTATTATTATTGTATTCATTGGATTGTTGGTTATTATTATTGTATTCATTGGATTGTTGGTTATTATTATTGTATTCATTGGATTGTTGGTTATTATCAATAAATAATTGATATATATATTCGTTATAATCCATTATACTAAACTATATATGTGTATCTTTTAATATATAATTATTAATCGATATGTTATAATAAACTATATCTTTTTAATTAAGAAGTAATCAATTTTTTTTTATTTTCGGTAATTCTTAAATAAATCGCACATAATAATGTTATTATTGAAATAATTACTAAATAATAATAAATATATATTGATTTTTTATGGAATGCAAAAAGATTACTACTAATTGTACCAGATAATATTCTACATGCCGCACCTATTATAAATTGTATATAAATTGGATCAGTTGGATTTCTTATATATTTGGTAAGAATATCAGTGAGTATCCATCTATATGCAGATCTCCAATCTGATATTATATCGGTTTTGATCGTAGTCTTATCTGAATAATCCAGGTTTGGTAAATTAAATATATTTTGCAATAATTTAAAAATCATTTAGAATAAATATATATAATATATATATGACTATATTATTTAGAATAATAATAATTATTATTATTCTAATTATTATTATTATTATGAATAATAATATAATTTATTTATATTATTTAGAATATACTCCTAAAAAGGTTATTTTAAATGGTGAATTGGTACATAGTAAATATATAAATGAAATATATATAGATGGATCTATCTATTTTATAGGTAAAGTATTAAATCTAGTACATAATAATGGATTTAATTGTTATTTAAAATATAGTAGACAATATCCAAATATTTTTTATAAATTTAAATATGAATATACTAATTATTTAACAATAAATAATGAAAAAATGAATGGTAATTATATACTAATAAAATATTTACAAGAGTCAAATATAATATTTTTTGAAAAGTTTGTTACAATCCAAAATATAAATAGTATATGTGATCAAATAATCAAATATTCTAAAATAACTAATAATAATATAGTATTATTAGATTATTTTATTAATAACAAAAATTCTAAATTATATATTAAATCCATAAAATATAACAAATATAAATGCGATACTAAAATATATAATATATACAACTTAATTCTGTTATTACTAAATAATAAAAGAATTGCTAATAATAAAAAACAATTCTTTTATATAATAGGAATATTATTAGATTTAATTAATAATATAAAATTATCAGATATGGACATAAATATTGATTTACCTATCAATTTATTTTTTCAAAAAATAAAAAATAAAAAAGATGATCAACTTCTTATTTCAAACGAAGATCAACATTCGATAACAAAAGAATATATTATTGACGGATTAGATATTGAATATACAGATATACCTAAAATAAAAGAAATAATAAATAAATCAAATATACCAATAATAAATGCAGATTTTTTAAAAAATAATTATATCGGATACGGTTTATTTTCAAGAGTTTATAAAAATGGATCAAGAATAATAAAAATGTATAAACAGGAGTATATGTTTCATGAAGAAAATATTGATGAGTATAATATATCGATAAAAATAAATAATATAAAAGGATCTACCAAATATTTCCCTACATTTTACAGATGCTTCTTATGTAAACATAATGATGAAATATTAATATGTTTAGAATATGATTATATTACTGGTAATGCATTAAATGATTTTTTTAAAAAAAAAAGAAATATAACATCATCTAATTTTATAAAAATAATTAATAATATAATGACTGCTAATAATTATTTAAATGATAATAAAATAGAACGACAAGATAATCATATTAATAATATTATGATTACGGATGAATTTGATATTAAATATATTGATTTTGGTAGAACATTTATTAGTACTATTGACAAAAATATACAATTGGATGTAAAAAACTATTTTAATTTATTAATAAAATTATCTATAATTACATTAGAAGTAATAGATAATTCTAAAAAACAATTCATTTTAATTAAATTAATAAAAGAATTTTATAGTAAATTAGGAACGTTATAAAATAGGAGAAGGAATCATATTAGTAGAATGGGTTGATGTATTTGAACTTGGTAAACTATAACTTTCTATATTATTATTATTATTTGGTTTATTATTATTTTGTTTATTATTATTATTATTATTTATAATATGATACTTGATAATTCCAGGGTGGGTACTATTACTAAAGTAGTAGTATTCATATATTGAATATATACAAAATATTATTATAATAAATAATAAGTAAGAATATATATTCATTATTATATATATATAATAATGAAATATTATAATTTAATTAACAAAGTAATCAGTACTAATATATTCCCTAATTTAAATAAATCTGATTTAGATGTAATCATATATAATATTAATAGGATTATAGAATGTATAGATCATCATATGAATATTCCTAATTTATATAACCAATTATCATCAAATTCATACAAAGATATACATATTCTTATAAATATGATAATACCTTATATCGAAGAACCAGTAAAAAAAAAATTACAATCATTACATGAGATACCATATGGAAAATTTACAAATTTAAGATATAATTTAGGATTTAAATATGTGTATGGTATAAAAGATATTATTGCATCTACAACTCATTTAATTAAAATAACCATTCCTACCGTAATTAATAAATTATATGTAAATTGGGTTGATATTTTTCCTGATTTACAACATAATACTGGATTTAATTCTATTATCAAATTTATTCCAGACCACAGTAATATAACAGATGATGATTTATTAAATACATATATTCAATCTAATATAAAAAAAGATAGAGATAAATGGGAAAAAGCGACTTATTTTTTTATAAGTGATAGTAAAACTAAGAGAACATATAAAGATGTCGATTATTTATTAGATGAATGGAGTAATTTATCAGAAAATAAAAAACAAAATTGGTTTAATGTTGAAACATTTTATTGGTTATCGCAAATTCATTTTTTTAATCATTTTTTAGCAAATCGAGTGATATATATGACTGCAGGAACTGGGGTTGGTAAATCAACCCATATTCCAAAATTAGTATTATATTCATTAATGGCATTTGAAAATATACAAGAACCTAGAATTATTATTACACAACCGAGACAAATACCAGCAAAAGATGTTCCAGAATATATTTCCGCACATATGGGGATATCAATACCAAAATATCGTGAACAATTAAAAAAGAATCTTGATGATGATTCAAATGATGTAAATGATGTAAATAATTTAAATAAAGATATTAATTATTATGTACAATTTCATCACGGGGATGATAGTTTTATAACTAGCAATAAAAAACATAGAACACTCAAATATGTTACTGATCAATTATTATTTAATGAACTATTGGAAAATCCTACATTAATAGATCCATTCACCGGTAAAACATTATATGATGTAATTTTAATAGACGAAGCACATGAACATAATATTAGAATGGATTTAATATTAACACTTATGAAATATACATTACAACATAATTCTCAAATTAGATTAATGATTATAAGTGCTACTATGGATGATGATGAAGCTAGATATAGACAATTTTTTAATGATATTGATGATAACACAACCCATATTGATAGAAGATTACATGTGTCAAATCCATTACATTCTCAAAATTATCCAATTACCGATCACTGGGAAAAATCACCAGTTAATAATTA
>Ga0206125_10005257_pt1 | contig 11045 bp, 5 predicted proteins | sample Helgoland_Spring_4_FD_148598 | JGI IMG/M metagenome (GOLD analysis project Ga0206125, IMG submission 148598) | Pelagic subsurface seawater microbial communities from Kabeltonne, Helgoland, North Sea - Helgoland_Spring_Bloom_20160331_1 | ecosystem: Environmental > Aquatic > Marine > Epipelagic ...
GAATATGTTCATAATCAGTCACTTTATAAACATAATAAAAAATGTAAAGAAAAAATAAAAGAAGAAGAAGTAAAAGATTCAATGGATAAATTAGTAAAAATATTAAATAAACAATTAAAAGAACAAAATAATCAATTAAAAAAAAAAGATAATCAAATAAAATATCAATTAAAAGAAAAAAATAATCAATTGAAAGAAAAAGATAATCAATTAAAAAAAGAATTATATAAGCGCGATAAACAAATAAAAGAACAAAATAAGCGGATAGAAGAGTTAATAAAAAAAGCTGGTATAAATAATAGTAATATAACTCAAAACATTCAAAATAACATTAAATTATTAGCATACAAAGATACTGATATAAGTACCATAACGAACAAAGATATTAGAAGTTGTATGAATCATAATAATATGTGTGTACCTCATTTAATAAAAATGATACATTTAGATCCGAAAAAACCAGAAAATCATAATATATATATATCTAATTTAAAAAATGGTTATATAATGGTATATGATGGTAATAAATGGGATACATTAAATAGAGAAGAAATAATAGAAGAAATGATAAATGATAATGAATGTTTAATTCAAGATAGAATAGAAGATTGGTTAGAAAATGGAAAAAATTATCCAATAATTATGAAAAAGTTTGAAAGATATCTAGAAAAAAAAGAGAAGAATGTTGTATTAAATAAAATAAAAGAAGAGATTAGATTATTATTATTTAATAATAGAAATATAGTAAATAATAACTCATCAAAACTTTTATTAGATACATAAAAAATATAAATTACTTAAAACAAGAGTGTTTTTTTAAAATTTAAGAATAATATCAAATATTGTTATAACTCCTATGAATTATATGGATGATAAAACATTATCTGATATAATATACTATATCTACAATGAGTAGTGAAGATGATAAAGAAAAGAAAAGTATATGAAATAATCTAAATAATATAATTATATAATTTAGATAGTTTTGATAATTAATTTTATTATTATTAATAATGTCAATTATTAATAATATTTTTGATATAGTTTTTGTAATAAATTTATCATCTGAAAAATTTAAAAAAAAAATGATGACAATAAAATTAAATAAGGCTAATATTAAATTTAAATTTATTGAAGCAGTGAATGGATATGAGGAACCTTATTTTAATAGATTTAATGAATATAAAAATAAATCTTATGATTGGGAAGGAGCTCATATATACGAAAAAACGAGACAAAAAAAAATGATACCATCTGCAGGAGCTTATGGTTATTTAGAATCATGGTTAAAAATTTTATATATAGCTAAAGAAAAAAAATATAAAAAAATTTTTGTTTTTGATGATGACATTATTCTTGATGATGATTTTGAAAATAAAGTTAAATTATTTTTTCAAAATATTAAATACAATTTTAAATTAATTTCTTTAGGTGTTAGTCAGCATGTATGGGGTAAAATAGTATTTGAAAATACATATTATAATCCAATTGAATTTACTGATGGATCTTTTGCTGTGGGGATTAATTCTAGTATTTATGATGAATTAATTATAGAAATAAAAAAATATAATATTGCGTTTGATAGTGGTGCATTACGATATATTTATAAAAAGTATAAAAAAGAATGTTATATTGGATATCCTAATTTAGTTATAGCAGATGTGACTACCAGCTCTATAGGTGGTGATAGAAATATGTTTGATATTTCTAATAAATTTAGGTGGCATTTAGAGAAATTTAATTATGTTCCTTATTGTAATGTTTTAGTATCTGTAATTTTACCAATTTATAATGCAGAAGATACAATTGAATTATCAATTCAAAGTATTTTAAATCAAACTTATCACAATATTGAATTAATAATAATAGATGATGCATCTACTGATAGTACCTTAAATGTTGTTTATAAAACAGTAAGAGAGTTGGATAATGTAAAAGTAATAGAATTAAAAAAGAATATGGGATGTTATTTTGCAAAAAATATAGGTATAAAAATATCATCTGGTAAATATATTACATTTCAAGATGCTGATGATATTAGTTTATTAAATAGAATAGAATTACAAATGAAAGAAATATTAGAAAATAAGTATGATATTGTAGGATCTGATATTATTCGAAGTAATAATATAATAACTACTTTAGATGTATCAATTCAAGATTTATTATATAATCATAAACAAAGATTTGGATTAATAACGTTATTATTTAAAAAAGAAGTATTTGAAATAAATGGATATTTCCGTGATGATTATAGTCATAGTATGGATCAAGAATTTATTGAAAGATTATTTTATAATAATAATAATGAATTAAGTGAAGTTAATTGTCATACACTAATGGATAAAAATAAATTTCCAAAATTTAAAAAGATAAAAAAAGCATTATATATATGTCAGCCGATGAAAGATACAAATGTTTCTATTATAAATAATAGAGGAATGAAGAATCATGTACGTAAATTATATTTGGAAGATATTAGTAATAATAAAAAAATTAATTATAGAGTTTGTATGGAATTAATTGATTATATTTCAAAAAATTATGAATCAATAAAGTTTAATAATGCAGAAAAATTATTTTATCTTAAATATTTTACTACTTCTACGTCTAAAATTTTAGAAATTAATCCAATTGAACCTACAAATAATGATATTTTAATAACAGATTTATATAATATTAATTATGTAAAAAGTCATATTATAACTATTAATTTAGATGTAAAAAATACATTAAATAAGTTAAATTATATAGTTAATTATATTCCTGATTATAGCCCTTTGGGTGTATCCGGCTCTGCCTATAATTTAGATATTAATAAAAAACAAGGTATGCATAAATTTATAATAGATAATAAAATAGATCAATTTTTAGTATCTGATGCTATTAAAGATAATAATAATCCATTTAAAGAATATATTGATGTAGAATATAAATGTAAAACAAAAAATACAATTTTTTACGGTGTTTATAAATTTAAAGATATTAATAATATAAAAAATCATAGCGGTAAAAAATGGATTATGTGGGCAGGTAATGATTGTAACACTTCTATTTGTAAACGTATTCAAATAGTTTTAGATATTGCTAATTTAAATATTGAGAAACATCTTTGTATTAATTCAGATGTAAGTAAATATTTAACTGAACTAAAAATAAATCATTTTTATATTTTTGATAATAAGATTACTTATAATTTTTTTGATAAAATAAATATTATTAAAAATAATCTAATAAATAAATATGTTAATAAAATATTTCTCGATATATCAAAAATATTTATAATAAATCTTAAACGACGCCAAGATAGATTTAATTTTATGAAATTTAAATTAAATGAAATTGGTATATATAATTATGATATATTTGAAGCAGTAGATGCAAAAAATGATTCTGAAGTTAATAATTTATTTAATAATTATAATAAAACATTAATTAAAACCGATTATGTTTTTAGTAAAAGACCTTATATCAATCAAAAATCTTCATTTGCAATTATATTAACTTATAAAAATTTAATAAAAAGAATACTTGATATGAATTTAAATGATAATGATTATATATTAATATTGCAAGACGATATTTTATTTCATAATAATATTAATAATTATAAATTAATATTAGATAAAGATGTTATTTATTTAGGAGGAAATCAATTAAATTGGGATAAAAAATATACAGATGATTATAAATTAATAAATAATAATAAGTATATAACTTATGGTGCATATTCAATAATTTATAAAATTAGTTTTTTAAAGATATTTTATAATAAACTTAGTGATATAACAAAGATTAGAAAACCATATGATTATATGTTATGGGATTTTATTGTTAAAAATAATAGTACAAATAAGGTTATTTATCCAAATATAGTGATACCTAATTTAAGTGATAGTGACAATATGGGACCACGAAATATATTTGAAATAGCATCTGCAAAAAAATGGAATTTAACCAATTATAATTATTTAAATTTAGAATCCAAATTTTATGATTTATATAATGATGTATATAATAATAAAATAAGTTTACGCAAGATAGATAAATATATAGACTCTGTATCATATAAAGATGTATCTAGAATTATAGAAGGAAAGAATAAATCATTTGTCTTTATAATTGCTTCATTTAATAACCAGCCTTATTATACAAAAAATTTAGATAGTGTTTTAAATCAAACCTATAAATTATGGAGGATTATTTATATAGATGATGCTTCAACTGATAATACATTTAATTTAGTTACAGAATATATAAAAATTCATAAACTGGAAAATAAATGTACAATTCTAAAAAATGAGAAGAATATGAAACAAGGATATAGTAGATATAAAGCATATCCCTATTGCGATGATGACGAAATTATATGTTTTTTAGATGGAGATGATTGGTTATATGATAATAAAGTATTAGAAAAGTTAAATGAAGAATATCAATTTGATATAAAATTAACATATGGTTCATATTATAATTATGAAAATGATAAGTTAAATAGTTTTATAAAATCAAATAAATATAATAATAATGTAATGAATTCCGAAACATTTAGAGAAATGAAAGGTTGGTACGGTATACCTTTGAGAACAGGATACGCAAAATTATATAAAAATATGCCTAAAGATTATATGTTTGATCATTTAGGTAATTGGATGTCTGCATGTACTGATTTAGCTGAGTTTTTTTGGGCAATAGAAGAAAGTAAAGGAAAATTTAAAAATATAAATTATCCAACATATGTTTATAATATAGATGCATCAAAAAGATTTAGAAATAGTATGTCAAATTTAAGTAAAGAACAATATCAATATAGATATTTAAATTCCGAAAAAATATTTAATTATAATATTAAAAAAAAAAATTGTAATCTTCAATTAAATCATAATAATTAAAATAGTTATTATTAATTTTAATTATTATTTGCAATTATCATGATCGTCTCTCATTTCATCTCTCTCTTCTATTGTTGCACATAATACTTTATTAGGTGTACTTTCTCTTAACATATATTTGTTTAAAGCATTCGTATCTTTTGGAAAACATAAACCTCCGTAACTTATTTGTCCATCGGGACCAGGTATTGTAGTATGCATTGGATTAATCCAATCATTTTTTAACATCATATCTTTAACAGTATTATAATCACATCCATTTTTTTGACATAATAAATATAGTTCAGTAAAAAATTGTATTTTTACTGAATAAAAACAATTAACAAAAGATTTCATTGATTCTGATTCTAAACAAGTACATAATGACATTTGTGCATCAGGATAATACATTTGATAAAAAATATTAACTTTCATTAAATTATCTTGAGAACATGATGGTCCTTTTCCTAAAACAATATGTGTTTGATTATGAAAATCTTCAAAAGCTGTTCTAGCAGTTAAAAATTCAGGATTATGAATAAATTGTAATTCTGGATATTGTATAGATAATTTGTTAGTAGTTTCAGGTTCTACAGTTGATTTAATTACAATAACACCTTTATATTTAGCATCAGTTAATAATTTACATGTTTCTTGAATTGGTTTTTTATCATATTGGCCCAATTCATTATTATAAATTGTGGGTAATGCTAAAAATAACATATCGCATTTTAAATTATCATCAAATGTTCCTATTCCCCCATCTTTAAATTTATCATATCCAAATAAATTTTCATTTTCTTTCATACCTTTTAGTGAAAAACTTTTATACATTGATCCACCTACAAATCCTAAACCTATTATTCCAATATTTAATTTCATTATATATTAAAATATATATATTTTAATATGGTTATAAAATAAAATAGACCATAAATTATATATAATATTGTATATTATATAATATTATATGAAAAAGAATATTACTATAATTGGGTCTGGATGGGCAAGTTCAAGTTTTATTCAAAAAATAGATACAGATAAATATAATGTTACAGTTATTTCTCCTAATGAAAATTTTATTTATACACCATTATTAGCAAATAATATTAAAAATAAAACAAATTTAGATTATAATATTAATGAATTAAATAAAATAAAATATCACAAAGATGAAGTTATTAATATTGATTTTTTACATAATAAAATTATTACAAAAAACAATGAATCAAATGAATACGATTATTTAATTTTATCTCATGGATCAGTTACTAATACATTTAATATTGAAGGTGTAAAAGATAATTGTTATTTTATAAAAAATGTGCATGATACTGATGAAATAAGAAATAAATTAAATAAATTACCTTCTAATGCCAAAATTGCTGTAATTGGATGTGGATTAACCGGTTCTGAAATTATAGGAACTTTAATTGATTATAATAAATTTAATATTTATGCTATTGATGGATTAAAATTACCATTGACAACATTTACACCATCAATATCAACATATACATTAGATTTATGGAAACAAAATAATATTAATTCATATTTAAATAATTTTGTTTCTAAAATAGATAATAAAACGATATATTTTAAAGAATCTAAAATAGATTATGACATGGCAATATGGTGCGGTGGTATAGGTATTTCTCCACTAAGTTTATTAATAAACAAAAAATTAGGTTTATCTAATAAATTTGGTATACCAGTCAATAATTATTTACAAGTAAATAATACAAAAAATGTATATGCAATGGGTGATTGTGCATATTCTGGAAATCCTCCAACTGCTCAAGTAGCATATCAACAAGGAAAATATTTAGCTAATAATTTTAATAACAGATTTGAAAATATATCCCTTGCGGAATATCAGAAGAACAATATCCCCAATTTACTAGATAAACCTTTTAATTTTAAAAATAAAGGACAAATTTGCTATATAGGTAAAAATCATAGTGTATATCAAAATAATTTTTTTACTTCAACAGGATTAATTACTGGATATTTACATAAATTTATACATTTTTATCATGGAATAAATTTAAAACAATCAGTGGATTTTTTATTTTCTAAATAAAAAATCCCAAAAATATTTATATTATATTAGGATCTTCATTTTGAAGCTATATATATTTTTTGGATATTTTATCTCATTTTAAATTCCGGTCGGTATAATAGATTTGTCAATGATTAATTAAGTAAAAAATTTTAGCAAGCGACAGAATAAAATAATATTATTTCAACACTTAAAAAAACAAAAACAATTTACATTTTCTAAATTAAAAAAAATGTAAATTATTTTAAGAATTATAATACATGTATTATATAATAAAGATGGCTACAGAATATACAAAAACAATACAATCTACTGTTACCTGGGCGAATGAATCATGGAAGGGGCATGTCTGGGTCAAATGTAATGACAAACGACCTGCAGATGTCTGGTGGGAATCTCTATCAGATGTAAATGCAGTATGGTCTACCATGGGAGACTGGGATTACCATGTATGGCTTGAAGTTGAAAATCCTGATGCAATGGAAACATTTGTAAAAGAAAATCTGATTAGTCAAGATTGGGTTTGTGATACGAGATCTTCATGGAACAAGCAATTAGGCGCTTCACCAATGACTACTGATTGGTATGGAACTGTCTGGGTTAAATTCAATACTGGATTTGATAATACATGGACTTGGGCGGATCACAAACAAGTAAGTTCTCTATGGTCAACAATGGGTAAATGGGATGCATGTTTCTGGGTAAATGCGAATACTCCTGAAGAGATGGATACATTTGTCAATGGTTGGTTAACTAAATTTCCGTGGGTAAAAGAAACTAGCACAAGTTGGAGTAAATCTGTTTGGCAATCGCCAAAATAAATAATTTATAAATTTATAAATATATAAATTTATAAATTTTATATATTTTTTTTTTTAATAAATATTCTTAGTATATGCCTAATTACAAATTGTCAGAATATCAAGTTAAAAAACTATGGTATAGTTTTATTAATGAGGAATTTAATGGAGAATATTTAAATATAGATAAATTAAATACAAAATTAATTTATACTAAAAATTTAGTTGGAAAATTAGATGATGGTTCTAAAAGAAGAATGAAAAGAGGGTTAATAAAATTTAATCAAACGAGTGAACAAATTATTGATTGGGTAAAAGAAAGAAATGACAATAAAAATTATTATATAGAATCTATGCAAAATATTAAAGAGGAATATTATCTTATGATTCGTCCAGAAGATAATTTTGATGTATTATATTTTAATAATATTGGAGGAATTAATCAAAATGATCCTTTAAAAAATGCGACTGTATTTAAGATTAGTTTAGATAATTTAATAGATTTTAAAATGGAAGATCAAAAATTAAATGAAATATTAGAAAAAATATATAAATTTTATAAACATTATCATTTAACATTTTTAGAAATAAATCCATTAGCTAAAACAGATAATGGTTATATACCATTAGATTTTGCAGTTTTAGCGGATGATTGTTCATTTTATTTATTTAATGAAGATGATAGAAAAATATTAGAAATGGGATATTTTAATGATAATAATCATAAAATTGAAGATTATATTCATAATTTAGATTTACAAACTGGTGGTTCTTTAAAATTTAAATTATTAAATCCCAATGGTTCTATATGGACTATGATTGCGGGTGGTGGTGCGTCTGTTGTTTATACTGATGCCATTGTAAATTTAGGATATAAAGATGAATTATCTAATTATGGTGAATATAGTGGTAATCCACCGTCAGAGTTAGTATATAAGTATGCAGATGCAGTTTTTAAATGTATGAATGAGGTAAAAAAAGATAAAATTTTATTTATTGGAGGAGGAATAGCAAATTTTACTGATGTTAAAAAAACATTTGTTGGTTTATTAAAAGCAATGGAAGAGAATATTGAAGTATTTAAAACAACTAAAATTTATGTTAGAAGAGGTGGGCCAAATTATAAAGAAGCATTACAAGATTTCAAGGATTTATCTCAAAAATATAATTTAAATTGTGAAGTATATGGTCCAGAAATGGAAATAACTAAAATAGTTAGTATGGCTTTAGAAGTAAAAGACAAAGAGTATATTGAATTAAAAAAAGAAATAAAAATAGATATAGATTTAGATAAATATACAAATTTTATTAAATATGATTTAACAGAAGAAGATCAATGTATTATTTATTCTTATCAACCGACTGCAGTACAAAGAATGTTAGATTTTGATTATATAAATGGTAGAGAAATTCCATCTATAGCAGCAGTAATTGAACCAAGAAAATTAAAAGATTCTATGGATAAATTTTTTTGGGGTAGTGAACCAATTTTAATACCTATTATTATTGATGTTGATAGAGGATTAAAAAAATTTAATAAAGTGAAACATATTATTAGTTTTGCATCATTTAGATCAGCTTATGATTCAACTATACAGTTATTAGATTATGACCAAATAGTGAGTATAACTATTATTGCAGAAGGTATACCAGAAAGACATACAAGGTTATTTAATGAAAAAGCTAGAAAATTAAATAAATTAATTATTGGACCAGCAACCGTTGGTGGAATAAAACCAGGTTGTTTGAGGATTGGCAATACATGTGGCAGTTTAGATAATATTATTGATAGTAAACTTTATAGAAGAGGTAATGTAGCATTTGTTACTCGTTCTGGGGGGTTATTAAATGAATTATGTAATATTATCTCAAAAAAAACAAATGGGGTTTATCAAGGTATTTCAATAGGCGGTGATAGAAATCCAGGTTCTAATTTTATAGACCATGTTATGAATTATGAAAATATAAAAGATATTAAAATTATTATATTATTAGGAGAAGTCGGTGGTATCCAGGAATTGATAATTAGTAATGCTGTAAAATCTGGATTAATTACAAAACCAATTATTGGTTGGTGTATGGGTACTTCAGCAGATTATTTTACAGATGATATTCAATTTGGACATGCTGGGGCGTCTGCAAATACTGATTATGAATCCGCCAACTTTAAAAATATGTATATGAGGGAGAATGGGATAAATGTTCCAGATAGTTTTGAAGAATTAAGTAATAAGATAGAAGAAGTTTATAAGAATTTAAATTTGGAAGATATTAATGTTGATCTTCCAAGAATCATGCCTACAAATATGAAGGATGTAACATTTTTTTCATCAATTTCAAATGAAATGGGGGATGAATTAATGTATAATGGAATTCCAATTTCTGAAATAGTACAAGGTGGAATAGGTAAAACCATTGGACATTTATGGTTGAAAAAAGATTTACCAGATTGGATGTGTAAATATATTGAATTTATAATTATGGTAACTGCAGATCATGGAGCTATGGTAAGTGGTTCTCATAATACTATAGTAGCCAGTAGAGCAGGTAAGGATTTGATAAGTAGTTTATGCAGTGGATTATTAACAATAGGAGATTATTTTGGTGGAGCATTAAATGAGGCAGGTATTTTATTTTATGAAGCTAGTAAAAAAGAGTCGGCTAAAGATTTTATATCAAGAATGAATAAAGAACATAAATTAATTAGTGGAATTGGTCATAAAATTAAAACAAAAGATAATCCAGATAAGAGAGTAGAATTATTATATAATTATGTAAAAGAACATTTTCCAGAATATGATACAATTAATTACGGTTTTGAGGTTGAAAGTTTAACATTACAAAAAAGAAATAATTTGATTTTAAATGTAGATGGATTTATTGCATGTTCATTAATTGATTGTATGTTAATTTTGAATTTTGATGAAGAAGAAATAAAAGAAATTTTAGAAAATGGGCTATTTAATGGGTTTTTCGTTTTAGGAAGAACTATTGGATTTATTGGTCATTGGTATGATCAAAAAAGATTAAAACAAGGACTATTTAGATTAAATAAAAAAGATATAAAGTATATTTAAATAGAAAAATAAATAAAAATTGAGAACAAACTTAATTAAGCAATCACATGGTTATTCTCCTGCTGCTGCAGCTCCTGAGCAATACGCTGATCATTCTGCTCCTGCCGCTGTAGCTCCTGAGCAATACGCGCATCATCCTGTAGCTGACGAGCAATACGCTCCTGCAGCTGACGAGCAATACGCTCCTGCAGCTGACGAGCAACACGCTGCCGCTCCTGCTCCTGCAGCTCCTGAG
>Ga0206125_10005262_pt1 | contig 11039 bp, 7 predicted proteins | sample Helgoland_Spring_4_FD_148598 | JGI IMG/M metagenome (GOLD analysis project Ga0206125, IMG submission 148598) | Pelagic subsurface seawater microbial communities from Kabeltonne, Helgoland, North Sea - Helgoland_Spring_Bloom_20160331_1 | ecosystem: Environmental > Aquatic > Marine > Epipelagic ...
AATCGTTGCCCTAATGTGGTGTTTGTAAAGCCGGATAAAAACGGCGTTCCCCAATATATATTTAACGGCGGCAGATTAAGCCGACGGCTATAAAGCAAGTGAAAAAAAGTAAGTTAAAAAAAGTAAGTTAAAAAAAGTAAGTTAAAAAACTCTATTTTAAAGGAAGCAGTAATGGCAAAAAAACGACTGTATATTTCAGCCGATATCGAAGGCGTTGCCGGCGTGGTTAGCAGCGAGCATATGAGCCCAGCGGGGTTTGAATATAATCAGGCCCGCGAATGGTATACCGCCGAAGTTGTGGCGGCGTGCAACGCTGCTTTTGACAGTGGTATTGACGATATTGTGGTGAGTGATTCCCATGGTAATGGCCAGAGTTTGCTGATCGATAAATTGCCAGATAATGTTCAGTTGGTGCGTTCATGGCCACGTCCTTTATGCATGATGGGCGGTGTTGATATTGGTGAGTATGTTGGCGCGCTGCTGATTGGCTATCACGCCGGGGCCAGTGATTTAACTGGTGTGCTGGCTCATACATTACATGGTGGTGCCATTACTGAGGTGCGCATCAATGGTCAGGTTGCCTCTGAAACGGTTATTAGTGCGGCTACAGGCGCACATTTTGGCGTCCCTGTCATTATGGTATCCGGTGACGATGCCTATATCGAGCACGCCCAAAAGGTGCTGCCCGGTGTCGAGGGTGTGATTACCAAGTGGAACAGTTCATTTACCAGTGCGCGGATGTTAAAGCCAGTTGAAGTGCAGCGGCGTATTGGCGAAGGTGTTAAGGCGGCGTTATCAAGATTGAGCAGTTTTAAGGCAGAGCCTTTGTCAGGGTCAATAGAGGTGGAAATTAGCTGTGTGCGTCGCAATGGCGCTGAGCTTATGGCCTATCTACCCTGTGTGGAGAGAGTTAATTCCCACTGTATTCGATTTATTGGCAAAGACATGGTTGAGGTGGCTAAGTTTTTGCAATTTGCTATTGCCAGTGGTGGTTTGACGCCTAAATAGGTGCTCCAAAATCGCTATTTGATAGGAAATTGAAAGGAAACTAAAAGGACTTTAAATGAATCTGAACAAACTAGAAAAAATTATTCGCACCCTTATGCGCAAACGGCATACCCCGGGTATGGCCATTGGCATTATTAAAGACGGCGAGACTATTTATGCCAATGGTTTTGGTGCCCGAGATTTAAAAAACAATCTGCCTATGAACGTCGATACGCTTATTGGTATTGGCAGTATCACTAAGTCATTTACCGCTTTTGCGATTATGAAGTTGCAGGAGATGGGAAAGTTGTCGCTGGATGACAGTGGGTCTAAGTTTTTGGATGCCGAGCCATTTAAGTCTCGGCCTCAGATTAAAATTCGCCATATGTTATCCCACTCCTCTGGGGTGCCTTCTCTGGATGCGGGAATGCTGTCTTTTGCCTGTGCCTTTGATGATTACAGCGGTCTCTATCCGGCCACTAGCCGAGAAGACTTTTTGGCCCATATGGCCGATGCTGAAGAGTTTATTATCTTCGAGCCAGGTGAAAAGTTTTTTTATAACAATGATATGTATACCTGTCTCGGTTTTATTATTGAACAGTTATCGGGCATGAGTTTTGAAGAATTTATCCAGCGTGAGATTTTGCAGCCCCTTGAGATGACACGCGGTGTTATGACTCAGGAGGGGCTGGATAAGGATCCGGATAACAATAGTATGACCGGTTATCTGTTTGAAAGCAGAGAGGGAAAAGCAGCTGCCAAAGCCAGTGCGGTGCCCATAGGTGGGCATGTTCAGGCGCCGGGTGGACTCTATGTGTCTATGGCTGAAATGCTTAACTATGCCCAATGTATGATCAACGAGGGTGAGTTTAATGGCCAAAGGCTTTTGTCGAGCGAGTCGGTTGCGGCTATTTTTTCTGGTGAGATTGTTACCCCCTATGGTGCCGGGGATGCCCCGGAATACGGCTTGGGTTGGTCGATAGAGGCCAAGTCTGAAGAGATGCCCTATACGGTGATTCACCACGGTGGCGGCATGGGCACCAGCAATTCATTTTTGATTTTGGTGCCGGAATTAAATCTGGGTATTGTCGCGGCTGAAAATGCCGGTACTGGTATTACTCCGGTCGTTTGTCGTGCAGCAATATCATTGGCTTTGGGGCAGGACCCGGAGACAGAGGTTGAAGATTTACGTCTGGGACGAGCTTTGGATGAGATCGAGGGCTGCTATAAATCCCAATACGATATGTACGAACTAACAGTCTCGCGAGCAAACAATGTACTGCAAGCAGAGCTGCAAACCGATGATGGCTATTTTAGTTTTCCACTGCTGGTTAAGGATCTCGATAACCTTGAGTTTTCGACCTATTCTTTAAAGGCCGGTAATAAGGCTGCGGTGGTTTTTTACCGCAATAAAACCTCGGGTGCAGTTGAATTTGCAGCCTATGATCGATTTCTCTATCGCAGAGTCTAGTCGAAAATTACGATTTTTCATGGAGTGAACAATGCCAGTGACAATAGAGTTAAAAACCCCTTATCTTATATTTTTAGGTGATGTGCCATCTCAGGTGTTTGCCAAAACAGCACTGGGTCTGGCGCAGTGGGCACCTGATATCTGTGTGGCGCAACACCGCTTTAGCGACTGTGAAATTGACGCTGGCTTGCCAGATATGTCAATTGCCGAGTCGGTAGCGGCTGGGGCTAAGAGTTTACTGATTGGTTCGGCCCCGGTGGGTGGCGCCATTCAGGATAATTGGATTCCGTCGTTACTGCAGGCCATTGATGCGGGTATGGACATTGTTAGTGGCCTGCATACCAAGTTATCGGACTACCCAGAGTTAAAAGAAGCGGCGGCCAAAGCGGGTGTTCGCTTAATAGATGTGCGCGTACCGCCAGAAAATCTGCCTATTGGCAATGGAGAAAAACGCTCAGGTAAACGCCTATTGGCCGTGGGTACTGACTGCTCTGTGGGTAAAAAATACACCACGTTGGCCATAGCCAAAGCCTTAAAGGCACAGGGGGTCGACAGCGATTTTCGCGCGACGGGCCAGACGGGCATTATGATTTCTGGCAGCGGTATGCCTATTGATGCGGTGGTATCAGACTTTATTGCTGGAGCGGCCGAGAGCCTAAGCCCAGCCAATAAGGTTGACCACTGGGATATTGTTGAGGGGCAGGGGTCATTATTTACCCCAGCCTATGCTGGTGTGAGCCTGGGCTTGCTTCACGGCACCCAACCAGATGCCATTGTTGTCTGCCATGACCCGTTGCGAAAGCATATTGTCGGCTGCCCAAACCATCCTATTCCCCATGTGCAAACCTGTATTGAGACTAACCTGATGTTAGCGCGGCTGACCAATCCGCGGGTCAAATGTGTCGGCGTGAGTGTGAATACCTCAGCGGTGCCAGAGCAGGATCGCAAGGCATTGCTCGAGCAGTTATCCAAGCAGACCGGACTGCCTTGTGTGGACCCTATTGTTGATGGGGTTCAACCCATTATTGACCGACTGTTAACCACTTTTCCTTTAAAAAAGGTGCGTCCCGAAGAGACTCATCTTGCCAACCAAACCACGGACGGAGAAACCGCCTAATGATTATTACTAGTATTGATATATATAAAATTAATATGCACTTCCATCACCCTTTAAAAGTAGCCATTGGCGTTACTGAAGCTGTGGGTAATGTGGCGATTAAAATCACCACTGATACCGGCTTAGAGGGTTGGGGTGAGGCGAGTCCCTGCTGTCCCTATATTACCGGTGACTTGCAAGAGACTGGCTATGCAACGGCTGAACATTTAGCGCGTTTAATTGTGGGCAAGAACCCTCTCGCGATTGAAAATCGTATGACAGAAATTAATCGCTATATGGTGGGTGAATCATCTACCCGAGCAGCATTTGATATGGCGCTTTACGATATTGCTGCCAAGGCGGCGAATATGCCGCTGTACCAATTTTTGGGCGGTGAGCAACGTGAGATTAGAACTGATTTAACCATTGGCTGGCAGGATACCATTGAGCAAACCAGAGAGAGGGCTCAAGCAATTTTGGATCAAAACTTTGATGCGATTAAGCTTAAAGTTGGCCGACCTGGCCTTGAGGATGTGGCTCATGTAGCTGCCGTACGCGAGCTGGCTGGCCCCGATATTCAGATTAAAATGGACAGCAATCAGGGTTGGGATTTCCCGACTGCGGTGGCCAATATTAATGCCATGAAATCACTGAATTTAGATTATTCCGAGCAGCCATTGCCGGTTTGGGATATAGATGGGATGGCGCGCTTGCGGGACAAGGTAGATCTGCCAATCTGTGCCGATGAATCTGTTTTTGATGACAAGGATGCGCTTAAGCTTATTAGAGCCGGCGCGGCGGATTATTTGAATATTAAGTTGGGTAAGTCCGGTGGTATTCATACCGCACTGCGCATTAATGCAGTGGCCGAAGCGGCGGGTTCTAAGTGCATGATCGGCTGTTTTGGTGAGTCGCGTTTAGCGCTTAGTGCGGCGGCTCATTTGGTGTTGGCCAAGCCTAATATTGTATTTTTGGACTTGGATTCTGCTTTGGACTTTAAAGCGGATCCGGTTATTGGGGGTATGCAGTATGACGCTGAGGTGGGTGGTCTGATTCATGTGCCAGAAACCATCGGCCATGGTGCTAGCTTTGATGAGAGTTTTCTTGAGGAGCCTTTGCGGGTCAGTGTTTAAAAACTAATTGCCGTTATTTAATAAAAAACCCTGCCGGATGGTAGGGTTTTTTTGGTTTATGGAGTCTTATAAGTATAGGTGACGAAAAGCTAATTAAATAAACGGTTGTTGTGCTTTGTTTAGTCTCTTTTTAGTCCGAAACTTTGTAGCCCCTGCTGGTCTGTATCACTCCCCCTCCTTACAGCAGGGGTTTTTTTCGTCTGTAGAAAAGTGCTGGGAGATTGCAGCTGGAGATCTTTCGGTTCGCTTTGCTCTCTCAAGATGACAGCTTCTTTGCTCGCTCAAGATGACAGCTTCTTTGCTCGCTCAAGATGACATTTTCTTTATTGCTTCAAGATGACAGGCTTCTATGGATCCTTCGGTTCGCTTTGCTCACTCAGGATGACAGCTTCTTTGCTCGCTCAAGATGACATTTTCTTTATTGCTTCAAGATGACAGGGCTCTATAGATCCTTCGGTTCGCTTTGCTCGCTCAGGATGACAGGGCTCTATAGATCTTTCGGTTCGCTTTGCTCTCTCAAGATGACAGTGATCCGGTGTCATCCCGCTCGAACCACCTACTGTCATCCTGATCGAACGCAGTGAGGAAGGATCTCCTAGGACGAGCAACTCACCGATAACTGCTCTGCCCAATCTGGCGGCAGACCGGCATATTGCTCGGCTTGTGGGTGCTCTTCAAAGGGCTTCTGCAGCACATCTAACATCAAATTCACTTCACTGTAATCTCCCTGCTTTGCAGCATCTATCGCAGCCTGAGCCATATAGTTACGCAGCACATATTTGGGGTTTACGGCATTCATATTTTGTTGGCGCTGTTGGTCTCTGAGGTTTTGTTGAGCAAGTCTTGCGCTGTATTTTTCTGCCCAGGCATCAAAGCCTTCGCGGTCTATAAATTGATCTCTGACTGATGGGTTGTCGCCTGAAAACGAACTCAGTGCTCTAAAGAAAATGGTGTAATCAACTCTATTGGTTTGCAGCAATTCCAGCAGCTGATTTATTAGCGCTTGATCTTCGGGTTGATATTCTTCTAGCCCAATTTTACTCGCCATAATATTTCTAAACTGGTTTAAAAATTCTGGTTCGTATTTTTTTAGAGCACCGATAAGTTCATCATTGCTGATCAATGAGGTCAGGGATGTGGCTAATGCATTGAGATTCCACAGGCCGACACTGGGTTGGTTTTTAAAACTGTAGCGACCCTGAGTGTCGGAGTGGTTGCAGATATGTTCTGGGTCATAGACATCCAAAAATCCGAAGGGACCATAGTCGATGGTGTCTCCAATAATGCTCATATTATCGGTATTCATTACGCCGTGGTTAAAGCCCACTGACTGCCATTGGGCGATCATTTTGGCGGTTTTGAGTACGCAGTTTTCAAACATTAATGCGTATTTATTTTCTAGCTCAACCCAGTCGGGGAAGTTACGCTGAATCACATAGTCAGCCAGTGCTTTTACTGACTCTGGCTGCTTGCGGTAGTGAAAGTGCTCAAAAGAGCCAAAGCGAATATGACTTTGCGCAACCCGGCAGACGGTGGCGCCAGATTCCACTTCTTCGCGATAAACCGGTGTTTTGCTGTCGATCAAACAAAGTGCTCTGGTGGTGGCTATACCTAGGCCATGCATGGCTTCTGAGCAGAGGTATTCGCGAATACTGGAGCGCAGTACGGCACGGCCATCGGCAAATCTTGAATAGGGGGTAGCGCCGGCGCCTTTGAGTTGGATATCCCAGAGGGTAGCGTCGTCGCCGACGGGGAGTTCGCCCAGGGTTATGGCTCTGCCGTCGCCGAGCTGACCGGCCCAGACGCCAAACTGGTGCCCGGAATAAACCAGTGCGATGGGGCTGATATTGCTGCCTTGAAGATTGCCGCTCATCAGCTGTAAAAACTCTGGGCCCTCGAAGTCGGCTGGATTTAGCTCTAGCTCACTGGCGAGCAGGGCATTGACGCTAACCATTATCGGTTCTTGCAGACCATTGGGGATTACCGGACTGAAGTGAAGGTCACCAAGGTCCTTAAAGGTTTCATAAAATGTGTGTTTAAACGGGGCGTTGTGTAGCTTCATGGGTTGCCTGTATTTGCAGCTGATTCTTGAATGGGCGTTTCAGGTTGATATGGTGCCTGCCCGTTAATGCTTAATCAACAGTGTTTTAGCTTGGTGTGATTCTGTTGCTGAGGTAAAATGCGCGGCTTAATTATCTTTGCTTGGCTATAAAAACCCATGGAAGTAAATCCGCTTTATAACGCCCTAGATGATCTGCAGGCACGCACCGACGTGTTGAGGGGGTATCTTTGACTATGCCAACCGTAAAGATCGCCTTGCCGAAGTCGAGCTAGAACTCGGCGAACCGGATGTCTGGAACGAACCCGAACGCGCTCAAGAGTTGGGCCGTGAGCGTTCTTCTCTGGAAGTGGTGGTTAAAACGATTGAAGATTTAGACACCGGTGTTGCCGATAGCCGCGAGCTATTGACCATGGCGGTTGATGAGGATGATGCGGATACAGCTGCCGATGTCGAAACTGAAATTGCCAGTCTTGAAGCTCAGTTGGCCAAGCTTGAATTTCGTCGTATGTTCTCTGGCGAGATGGATCCCAATAATGCCTTTTTGGATATTCAGTCCGGTTCTGGTGGCACTGAGGCGCAGGATTGGGCTGAGATGTTATTGCGTATGTATTTGCGTTGGGCGGATGATAAAGGTTTTAAGGCCGAGCTAGTTGAATGCTCGGCGGGTGATGTTGCCGGTATTAAAGGTGCGACGGTTCAGATTACCGGTGAGTATGCTTTTGGCTGGTTGCGGACTGAGATTGGTGTGCATCGCTTAGTGCGCAAGTCACCTTTTGATTCTAGCAACCGCCGCCATACGTCTTTTTCCGCGGTCTATGTCTCTCCGGAAATCGATGACAATATTGATATAGATATTGATCCCTCTGATGTTCGTACCGATACTTACCGCGCTTCTGGCGCTGGTGGACAGCATGTTAACAAAACCGATTCGGCGGTGCGTTTAACTCACGAGCCCAGCGGTATTGTGGTGCAGTGTCAGAATCAGCGATCGCAGCATCAAAACCGCGATAAGTGTTGGCAGATGTTGCGAGCGAGGCTTTACGAGGCGGAGATGCAAAAGCGTGCTGAAGCGGCTCAGGCCACTGAAGATACCAAGTCTGATATTGGTTGGGGCAGTCAGATTCGCTCCTATGTATTGGATGATGCAAGAATTAAGGATTTACGTACCGGTGTTGAGACACGCAATACGGGCGCGGTATTGGATGGTAAGCTAGACCAGTTTATTGTAGCTTCGCTAAAGGCGGGGTTGTAGGCGACGGCGAAGCCGTCGTCCTAGCAAAGTTTGTCATCCTGAGCCTAAGCCGTCATCCTGAGCGTAGCCGAAGGATCTCGTGCAGCAGGCTTCGCTAAAACCGTCGTCCTAGCAAAGTTTGTCATCCTGAGCGTAGTCGAAGGATCTCGTGCAGCAGGCTTCGCTAAAACCGTCGTCCTAGCAAAGTTTGTCATCCTGAGCGTAGTCGAAGGATCTCGTGCAGCAGGCAGAGAATGAAAATGCTAATTAAATGTGAAGAATTAAACACGGATGCAAGCCAAAGGTTAGCATCTGCGACACGCTGTAAATGCGTCCCTGTAAGCTCGAGAGTGGCATCCCTGCCACTCACGGTCTCAGATGCTAACCTTTGGCTTGCATCCTAAATCGAGCGAACTGTGATGAATGATAAATTAATAATATAAAGAAAAAAGACTAAATATGACTGATCAACAAGACGAAAATAAGCTAATAGCCGAACGCCGCGCCAAACTCACCGAACTGCGTGAGCAAGCGGGTACGACGTTCCCCAATGACTTCCGTCCCCAGCACAGTGCTGCGGAACTTCAGGCCGGCTTTGGTGAAGAAACCAAAGTTGCTCTTGAGGAATTGGGAAAAATTGTTAGCATTGCCGGTCGCGTTATCCGCAACCGCGGTGCGTTTATGGTGGTTCAAGACAGCTCTGGAACTATCCAGCTGTATGTCACCAAAGAGGCGCGTCCTTTTGCCAAGTCTATTGATCTCGGCGATATCGTCGGTATCACCGGTGAGCTACACAAGTCGGGCAAAGGCGATCTCTATGTGCAGATGGACAATTATCAACTGCTGACCAAAGCACTGCGTCCACTACCCGATAAATTCCATGGTCTGGCCGATCAGGAAATGCGCTACCGTCAGCGCTATGTTGATCTGATTGTTAACCCAGAAGTGCGCAACACTTTCCGCATCCGCTCTGCGGTTGTCGACTTTATTCGCCGCTACCTGAATGGGTCTGACTTTTTAGAAGTTGAAACACCTATGTTGCAGGTTATTCCCGGTGGTGCTGTGGCACGTCCGTTTGTGACTCACCACAATGCCTTAGATATTGATATGTATATGCGTATCGCCCCGGAGCTTTATCTGAAGCGCTTGGTTGTCGGTGGCTTTGAGCGGGTTTATGAAATTAACCGCAATTTCAGAAATGAAGGTCTATCTACGCGCCATAATCCTGAGTTCACCATGCTTGAGTTCTACCAAGCCTACGCAGATTTTAATGATCTAATGGATCTGACTGAGGATATGCTGCGCAAGATGACCACTGAAGTGCTGGGTTCGACCAAGGTGGTTAATACCATTAAGGATGCTGAGGGCGAGGTCGTTAAAGAAATTAATTATGACTTTGCCGAGCCTTTTGCTCGTCTCTCGGTATTTGATTCTATTTTGCAGTACAACCCGAATATTAGTGCCGAGCAGTTAAGTGATGAAACCGGTGCGCGCAAGATTGCTACCGATCTGCATATTCCCTTAAAAGAGATATGGGGTCTGGGTAAGGTTCAGATTGAGATTTTTGAGAAGACTGTTGAGCATCTTCTAGAACAGCCAACCTTTATCACCATGTATCCGGCAGAAGTTTCTCCACTGGCCCGCCGCAACGATCAGGATCCTCATGTTACCGATCGCTTTGAGTTCTTTGTTGGCGGTCGTGAACTTGCCAATGGTTTCTCCGAGCTCAATGACTCTGAAGATCAAGAGGCACGCTTTAAGCAGCAGGTCGCTGAGAAAGATGCTGGTGATGATGAGGCGATGCACTTTGATGCTGACTATATCCGTGCTCTGGAATACGGTATGCCACCTACAGCGGGTGAGGGTATTGGTATTGATCGTCTGGTGATGTTGTTGACTGATTCACCGTCTATCAGGGATGTATTGTTGTTTCCGCATATGCGTCCTGAGTAGTTGGTTGTAATTAGAGATCCCTCGTCGCTCCGCTCTGTCGGGATGACAGATTAGGGGCTCTGTCGAGATCACAGGTTAGTTGCTCTTTCGGGCTGACATAAAAAAGTCCAGCAAGTGCTGGGCTTTTTTGTTTCTGCTTTCCTGTCGTTTAGACCCTATTTGTCATCTTGACCGAACGAGTGAGTGGAAAGACCTCTTGAGGTTATACAGAGATCCTTCGGTTCGCTTTGCTCACTCAGGATGACAGGCTTCTTTGGATCCTTCGGCTCGCTCTGCTCACTCAGGATGGCAGGTTTTTTTGGATCCTTCGGTTCGCTTTGCTCACTCAGGATGACAGGCTTCTTTGGATCCTTCGGCTCGCTCTGCTCACTCAGGATGGCAGGTTTTTTTGGATCCTTCGGTTCGCTTTGCTCTCTCAGGATGACAGGCTTCTTTGGATCCTTCGGCTCGCTTTGCTCACTCAGGATGGCAGGCTTTTTTGTTTCTGCTTTCCTGTCGTTTAGACCCTATTTGTCATCTTGACCGAACGAAGTGAGTGGAAAGATCTCTTGAGGTAATACAGAGATCCTTCGGTTCGCTTTACTCTCTCAGGATGACAGGCTTCTTTAGATCCCTCGGTTCGCTTTGCTCACTCAGGATGACAGGTTTTTTTGTTTCTGCTTTCCTGTCGTTTAGATCCTATTTGTCATCTTGACCGAACGAAGTGAGTGGAAAGATCTCTTGAGGTTATACAGAGATCCTTCGGTTCGCTTTACTCTCTCAGGATGACAGGCTTCTTTGGATCCTTCGGCTCGCTTTTCTCACTCAAGATGGCAGGCTTTTTTTGTTTCTGCTTTCCTGTCGTTTCTACCCTATTTGTCATCTTGACCGAACGAAGTGAGTGGAAAGATCTCTTGAGGTTATACAGAGATCCTTCGGTTCGCTTTGCTCTCTCAGGATGACAGGCTTCTTTGGATCCTTCGGTTCGCTTTACTCTCTCAGGATGACAGGCTTCTTTAGATCCTTCGGTTCGCTTTGCTCACTCAGGATGACAGGTTATTTTGTTTCTGCTTTCCTGTCGTTTAGACCCTATTTGTCATCTTGACCGAACGAAGTGAGTGGAAAGA
>Ga0206125_10005268_pt1 | contig 11026 bp, 13 predicted proteins | sample Helgoland_Spring_4_FD_148598 | JGI IMG/M metagenome (GOLD analysis project Ga0206125, IMG submission 148598) | Pelagic subsurface seawater microbial communities from Kabeltonne, Helgoland, North Sea - Helgoland_Spring_Bloom_20160331_1 | ecosystem: Environmental > Aquatic > Marine > Epipelagic ...
CGCCATTACACCATCCATAGCATCGATCTCGCGTACAAGGTGGCCCTTACCCAAGCCTCCAATAGCTGGATTACAAGACAAAACACCGATTCCATCACGCTTGAGTGTAATCACCGCCGTCGAAACGCCCATACGTGCTGCTGCATGGGCTGCTTCGCAACCAGCATGGCCACCGCCGATTACTAAAACATCAAATTGTTTCACGTGAAACGCTCCATTATTTCCCAAGACAGAAGCTTGAAAATATTTCGTCTAACAAATTTTCAACATCAACGCGTCCGATGACAGCTTCCAGTGATCGGACCGAAGCTCTGATCTCTTCCGCTGCTATGTCGTAAGACTCAGGCCCAAGTTCAACATGCTCAACCGCAGCTGCCAACATAATCACTGACTGTTCCATCGCTACACGATGACGTTCATGACTAATTAAACCAGCACTACTGACACGTTTAGCTAGTTCTTGCGTAACCGCATCAACAAGCGCTCGAATACCTAGACCGGTCTTGCCAGAAACAGCTACAACGTCATCCGTGCGACGATCCGCTTTAGGCGCAACTGCTATATCCCCAGCAACCCGCTTAACTGGAAGGTCCGTCCCAGGCTCTGCTAGAAATATCCTCAAGTCTGCGTCAGACGCTCGATCAATCGCGCGATGAATTCCAACTTTTTCTATTTCTTCCGCGCCGAGTCGCAATCCCGCTGTGTCCAGTACAGTCACAGGGATACCCGACAAATCCATTCGAACCTCAATGATATCACGCGTCGTTCCCGCGGTCTCTGAGACAATAGCAGCATTCCTTTGCGCTAGTGCATTTAAAAGTGTCGATTTTCCTGCATTTGGTGGGCCTATTATTGCTACAACAAAGCCATTGCGCACTCGCTCGGCCGCTTTAAAACCTTGTAGCTGATCCTCAATATCCAACCTAACTGACAACAATAGAGCATTCACCTCTGGTGTCACATCAAGCGGTACGTCCTCATCCGCGAAATCAATTGTTGCCTCAATCAATGCAGCCCCTCGAATGAGGTTAGCGCGCCACTGTTCAATTCGTTCACTCAGGCCGCCTGACATACCGTGAAAAGCCTGCTGACGCTGCGCCTCAGTTTCTGCTTCTATCAAATCACCGAGAGCCTCGACCTGCGCCAAATCCATCTTGTTGTTTTCTAGCGCACGCCGTGTAAACTCACCGGGTTCGGCCAGACGTCCGGTGCCAGACCCAAGTGTACGCAGAACGGCAGCAACGACAGCGACACTGCCATGCAAATGAAACTCTACGGTATCCTCACCTGTGAAACTAGCCGGGCCATCAAAGCGTAAGACTAGCGCGCGATCGATAGCTACGGAGTGTTGATCAACCAATGTACGCAAGGCCGGCTCATGACCGTTGGGAATTTTACGACAAAGGGCTCTAGCTACGTCAAAAGCCTGCGCCCCTGAGATGCGAACAACCGCGACGCCCGCTCTGCCTTGAGCAGTCGCTAGCGCAAAGATTGTATCACCGCTCATTGGTAGCCCGAGGCATTAGGTATTCATAGAATCAAAGAAATCAGAGTTAGTCTTAGTCTGCTTTAGCTTTGAAATAAGAAATTCGATAGCATCTGTTGTGCCCATAGGGTTAAGTATACGGCGCAAAACAAAAGTCTTAGCCAAATCAACTTTGTCCACCAAAAGATCTTCCTTCCGAGTACCGGATTTCAAAATATCAATAGCTGGGAAGACGCGTTTATCAGCAATTTTACGGTCAAGAACGATCTCTGAATTTCCAGTTCCCTTAAATTCTTCGAAGATAACCTCGTCCATTCGGCTCCCGGTATCGATAAGAGCTGTCGCGATAATAGTTAGTGAACCGCCTTCTTCAATGTTACGCGCCGCGCCGAAAAACCGCTTGGGTCGTTGCAAAGCATTCGCGTCAACACCGCCAGTCAAAACTTTGCCTGACGATGGAACAACAGTGTTAAAAGCCCGTCCAAGCCTGGTGATGGAATCGAGAAGTATAACTACGTCTCGTTTATGCTCGACCAAACGCTTAGCCTTTTCAATCACCATCTCAGAAACTGCAACGTGCCGGGTAGCAGGTTCATCAAATGTTGAGCTCACCACTTCGCCTTTAACTGACCGTTGCATGTCCGTTACTTCTTCTGGACGCTCATCAATTAGCAGTACAATCAAATAGCACTCTGGATGATTTTTTGCGATACTGGTTGCGATATTTTGAAGAAGCACGGTTTTACCAGTGCGCGGAGGGGCGACGATCAAAGAACGTTGACCTTTACCAATCGGTGACACAAGATCAATAATCCGTGCTGATCGATCCTTGGTGGCAGGATCGTCGGTTTCCATCGTCAACCGTTCATCAGGATATAACGGTGTTAAGTTATCGAATGCTATTTTATGCTTAACGCGCTCTGGATCTTCAAAGTTGATGCGAGTTGCATTCGTCAGAGCAAAATATCGTTCGGCGTCGTGAGGCGCTTTAATGACACCTTCGATAGTGTCGCCCGTCCTCAACGAATACTGACGTATCATATCATGAGAAACATAAATGTCATCGGGACCCGGCAAATAGTTTGCTTCTGGCGATCGTAAAAAACCAAATCCGTCCTGCAGCACTTCCAACACGCCATCACCAGACACTTCCCAGCCTTCATCCGCGCGTTCGCGCAAGATTTGGAACATCATCTCACCCTTCCGCATAGTGGAAGCGTTCTCAATCTCAAGATCCTCTGCCATATTCAAAAGATCTTTAGGGCTATTCGCCTTTAGTTCAGCAAGTGCGAGACGTTCTGTTGTCATGATAATACTCTTCGACCGCAACAAAACAGCGGTGCAGTACAGTTTCGAAAAAGGGCTGGTGCGGTATCCCCGGTTGGGGCGCATACAGCCGCTTAGTGGCTTATAGTCAGCAAGTCAATGTATTCAGAACTTAACTACCACTGACAAAACGATGATAACCATCAAGACAGTGGGCACCTCATTCATCAAACGGTACCTACGGCCAGTTAGTATCGGACCATTACAAGCAAACACCTTTCGCTGAACACTTAGCCATCCGTGAAATCCAGACATCGCCAATATCCCAAAAAGCTTGGTCCACGGCCAAACAGCGCTCCAATCTATCACACCAGGGATAACAGCTAACAGGATACCAAAAATCCAAGTTGAGATCATTGCTGGCGTCATTATGACTTTGAGAAGCTTAAGCTCCATCATCTGGAAAAGAGTATGTACCTCTCCGCTCAATCCGACCTGTTCAGCGTGATATACATATAACCGAGGTAGATAGAACAAAGCAGCCATCCATGCGATCACAGACATTATGTGAAACGCCTTGATCCAAATATAGCTTGAAATAAGAAAGTCGGTCATTGGTTTCCACCTATCGTTCTGCCTTGCCTAAAATAAATAAAGATAAGAAGAAAGGTTGATGATGATGTAGCGTGTTCGCTTGCTGGGGATCATCGTGTTTTACACACGTTGTGCCATATGTTTATTTACTGTAACCAGAATATAAAACCTATTATCGCGCAAAATATTTTTATTTAAAATCATATGCTTGAACATATATAATCCACATTTTATGTGTTAAAAACAGTGCATGAAATTGTATCATAGATGTTATCCACAGAGCCGTTTTTATCCCGATGCACAGTGTATAAAAAGCTAGCACATAGGTCGAGATTATCAAAGCTGACGGATTTTAGGTTGCACAGCATTTTTTCACGTGAAAACAAGAGCTGATTTCACAATTTTTGAACAGGGTTCTCCACATGTCTGTCCCACTGATACTCGCCTCTGGTTCAGATATGCGTTCTCAACTGATGCGGAATGCTGGCCTTGCTTACACTGTGATTATTCCACGGATTGATGAACAAAACATAAAAGACGCTCTAGTTGCCGAGGGCGCTCACCCTCGAGATATAGCTGATGCTCTAGCAGAAATAAAAGCGCGCAAAGTCTCTTCAAATTACAATGACGCGATGACAATAGGCTGCGATCAAATATTATCTATCGATGGGTCTATCCTTTCAAAACCTGTGTCTATAGACGCTGCGCGCGACCAGCTGCGCGCTTTGCGAGCTAAGCGGCACATGTTGCTATCCGCAGCTGTGGTATATCACGAGGGCAAGCCCATTTGGCGCCATGTAGGTCAGGTAAGGCTACGTATGCGAAACGTCTCTGATGCGTATATCGACGATTATGTCGACCGAAACTGGGACGATATTAAATCAGCGGTTGGTTCCTATAAGCTAGAGTCGGAAGGTGTGCGGCTATTCGATAGCATTGAAGGGGATTACTTTCATGTTCTGGGTATGCCACTTTTGGAGCTGCTTGCGTTTCTTACGCTGCGGGGCGCGATCGACGGCTAACAGGTGGTGTAATATGACGAATAAAATAGTTTTAGCAGGCGTAATCGGATCACCGATTGCGCATTCCAAATCGCCACAAATTCATCGACACTGGCTTAAGTGCTACGGAGTTAACGGTGACTATATACCAATGGAGGTCAGCGCCGCTGACTTGCCAGAAGTTTTAAGCGCTTTACCAAAGGCAGGGTTTGTAGGCGTTAATATCACCATACCGCACAAAGAGATCGTGCTTAATATCGCGGATATAGTGACAGACAGGGCTGCGTTGATTGGCGCGGCGAATACCCTGATCTTTCGGAAAGATGGCAAGATTCATGCGGACAATACAGATGGTTATGGGTTTCTTGAAAACTTAAAGCTGGGCGCGCCTAATTGGGATCCGGCAACAGGCCCTGCAACAGTGCTTGGGGCAGGAGGCGCGGCGCGCGCCGTTATTTCCTCGCTTTTAGATGCTGGCGTATCAGAGATATTTTTAGCAAATCGCACTAAGACGAGATCAGAAAAACTGGCAGAAGATTTCGGTAAAAAAGTCACTGTCGTCGACTGGGTACAGGCGGGCAATATTATCGAAGAGGCGGCGCTGCTTGTAAACACTACATCACTTGGAATGCATGGGAAACAAGACATGCGCGTTCCGTTGGATGGGTTACAAAAAGAAACAGTCGTTACCGATTTAGTCTATGCACCTCTGCGCACCAATCTATTGGCTACAGCAGAAGCAGCAGGGTGTGTCACAGTGGATGGGCTTGGCATGCTTTTGCACCAAGCTGTCCCAGCCTTTGAGCGTTGGTTTGGCATTAGACCAACTGTTGATAGCGCCACAAGAGCGGCAGCATTGGGATGACATTTAAGCTTGGCTTAACCGGCTCGATAGGGATGGGAAAATCGACAACAGCGCAAATGTTTGCCGATCTGGGTTGTGCGATTTGGGACGCAGATGCAGCTGTGCATCGTTTATATAGCGTTGGCGGTGCTGCAGTGATGGAAATGAACAAAGCTTTTCCACAGTCTGTTGCCGAAGGGTCTGTTGATCGATCTGTTTTGCGGAAAATTATATCTGAGGATCCGACAGCTTTGTTACGTATAGAGCGGATTGTTCATCCGCTTGTGGCATGGGACCGAGCAGAATTTTTGACCACAGTGGAATCAGATATCATCGTTTATGATATGCCACTACTTTTTGAAACGGACGGTGATGTAGCTATGGATGCTACTGTGTGCGTTCAAGCTTCAGAAGATATGCAACAAAAGCGTGTATTAAATCGCGGAACGATGACCAAAGAACAATTTTCAATGATCCGAGCCAAGCAAATGCCCAGTGATGATAAGTGTAGACGGGCGGATTATGTGGTTGAAACTGATACATTAGTCCATGCACGCACTCAGGTAGAAAAAATAGTGGCTGATATCAGAGCGGGACTTGCAAGTGCGTGAAATTGTACTGGATACTGAAACCACGGGATTTGATCCGCAGTCAGGCGACCGAATTGTCGAGATCGGAGCGATTGAACTGATGGGACATGTCCCAACCAGCAATGTTTTCCATGAGTATATCGATCCTGAACGCGAAATGCCCAAAGAAGCGTTTGAAGTACATGGTTTGGGCGATGAATTTCTGCGCGGCAAGCCCAAATTTGCGCAGATAGGGCAACGTTTTCTTGATTTCATTGGTGATGCCAAACTGGTCATTCACAATGCCGCGTTTGATATGAAATTTTTGAACGCAGAATTGAACTGGATGGGATTACCGACTCTGCCATTTAGCCGGGCAATCGACACGCTGGAAATAGCGCGCCGCAGGTTTCCCGGCTCACCTGCATCGCTTGACGCGTTATGCCGCCGCTTTACCATCGATAATTCTAGCCGCACCCTTCATGGAGCGCTTCTTGACAGTGAAATTTTGGCAGAAGTGTATCTAGAGCTGATCGGCGGCCGACAGCCAGATTTTGCTCTATCTGCAACAGCTGTGGGGTCGTCCACCCTGTCTGTGCAATCAGAATGGAAAACCACTGCTCGTCCTGTTCCACTTGCCCCGCGGATCACCGACCAAGAGCAACAGGCACATGCTAAGTTCATAGAAGAACTCGGTGATGCAGCGCTCTGGAAAAAATAAAACCAGGTCTTATTAAGGACCTGGTTTTGTAAGCAATTTAGTTAAGCGCAGTCTCGGCCGGCGCACCCTCTGCCTGACGCTTTGCAATTTCGTTCCGGTACAGGGACACAAAATCGATATTTTCAAGGTTCAAGGGTGGAAAGCCGCCGTCCCGTGTGACATCGCTGACGACCCTACGTAAAAATGGGAAGATCATGCGCGGGCATTCTATCAAAAGGAATGGGTGCATTTGTGCATCCGGAACATTGTCGATGAAAAATAGACCAACATAGTCAATTTCAAGGACAAACAGAACTGCATCGCTATCTTTGTCTTTCGAAGTGATCTGTAGTTTGATCGAGGATTCGTATTGATTTTCCTGACTACGTTTTTTGGCATCAAGGTTTACTTGAATTTGCACATCTGGTTGCATATCGGGCGCGCCGCCTTTTTGCGCTACGATGTTTTCAAATGACATGTCTCGTACAAATTGTCCCAAAACGCGCATTGTTGGCGCCACAGCTTGGGGCGTTTCTTGTTCTTCTGCCATATTGATAGTCTCCCGGTGGCAACAAATTCACGTTGTGGTATCAGCTAGATGAACAAGCCTCAATCCTTGTTACGGGCTGATGTAGTTTGTATCTTGTCCGTTTCCGGTGCTACCTCTGAGTAATCGCCGTCAATAATGTCTGAGCTGTGTTGTTGTCGCGTCGTCGACTGTTCCGTTGAAAACTTTGTCACACTGACCCGTTTACGAGCCCAATTAAAAACAGCCATCCGAATATTTGGCATTAAAAAGGCAAACCCAACAGCGTCTGTGAAAAACCCTGGCGTTAACAAAAGTGCGCCAGCGAATAAAATCATGGCACCGTGAGCTAAAGCTTCGCTAGGATCACGCACCTGAGTAAACGAGTTTTTGATTTGATCTAGGGCCTGAATGCCTTGATTTCGGACTAGGAATGTACCGATCATAGCGGTGGCCACAACAACCAAAAGCGTCATACCAAGGCCGATAGCACCGCCTATTTGAATAAACAGCGCGATCTCTATCAAGGGAACAGCGAGAAATGCAAAAAACAGCCACATGTGCGACATCCTTTCTGTAAGGGTTTACCTTGCCATGGTGGACTTGGCGGCACCTACCACCTACATAAGAGGCTGGAAAGGGTGATGCCACCCGAACACGCCATACGAGGTATAAATGAACTCTCCGCTGATTCAGCTACTGGTCCTTGCCGGGATCGCAGTCTTTTTAGTCCTGCGCCTCAAAAACGTACTCGGAACGCGAGAGGGTTTTGAACAACCTCCTGCCTCCAAAGAGACCACGACGCGCACCGCTCGTCCTGATCTGGAAGTGATCGAAGGTGGCCCTGACCTGGACATCACAGATCACGTCGCTGAAGACAGCAATGCTGCAACAGCATTGGCGAAGATGAAGCGTGTTGAGCAATCATTTCAAGTGACCGACTTTCTTCAGGGTGCACGAGGCGCTTATGAGATGATTGTTATGGGCTATGAAGATGGTAATCTGTCTGAAATTCAACAGTTCTTGTCCGAAGAAATTTATGAATCGTTTGTGGACGGTGTCGCTGCCCGTGAAGATCGGGGGCTGACCATCGAAGCACAGTTTATGGGTGTTCGGGAGATCAAACTGATGGACGCGACATTTAATGATGAAACGCGCGAAGCAGAGCTTACCATTCGGTTTGTGGCCGAACTGACGTCTGCCGTACGCGACAAGGGCGGCGACATCATAGAAGGTAGCTTGTCCGAGGTGAAACAGCAAAAAGATACGTGGGTTTTTGCGCGAACCATGGGGGTTAACGACCCGAATTGGCTATTGGTGTCTACAGACGTGTAATTGAAAATGCTGTGTCTGCTCTTTTTTCGGCGATTCTCATGACATTTGAGGTTGCTGCTGATACACAATATTCGGTGATGGAATTTAAAAACCTTGATGGTTGGGCCGTTGACGACCATGAGGCAGCGTTTACTGTTTTTCTAAATACTTGCCAGGACATGGATGGCCCTGACTGGACGGCTCTGTGCGCCCTCGCCAAAGAAGGCCCAGACCCACGAACATTTTTCGAGCTCTTTTTTCGCCCAGTCCTTATCGAAGATGGCTCGGATGGGCTATTCACAGGTTATTTTGAGCCTGAGCTGCACGGATCGCTGCGCCAAACCAACGAGTATCGATATCCAGTTTATGCCATGCCGAACGAGGCTCGTGTTTCGCGCCCTTGGCTGAATCGGCGGGATATTCTGGAAACAGATATAATGACTGGCCAAAACTTGGAAATCGCATGGGTGGATGACCCAGTTGAGCTTTTCTTTCTGCAAATACAGGGCTCTGGTCGTATTAAGCTACAAAGCGGTGAAAGTATTCGTGTTGGATATGCGGGCGCAAACGGTCATGAATATCGCTCTATTGGCTCTGAGATGATTCGCCGAGGAATATATGAACCACATCAGGTAAGTGCGCAGGTCATCAAGAACTGGGTCAGGCGCAATCCAGTGGATGGGAAGGAATTGCTCTATCACAACCCGTCCTACGTATTTTTCCGCGAAGTCAGCGAGGTGAATGCTGACCTTGGCCCTTTAGGCGCGATGAACCGGTCGATTACTACGATGCGTTCTATTGCGGTTGATCCTTCATATGTGCCTCTTGGCGCGCCTGTTTGGCTTGAAAAGGATGGCGAAAACCCACTTAGGCGCCTTATGATTGCTCAGGACACAGGATCGGCGATCAAAGGATCACAGCGTGCTGACGTATTTTTTGGTACAGGCGATAAAGCGGGTCATGCCGCAGGCCAACTTCGGGATCCTGGTAGAATGATGGTGTTGATGCCAATTCAACGTGCGTTCGCTTTGTCGCCGGAAAATGCGATATGACACGCCGCAAACTAAGACCGGACGAAGAAGACTTGTGGCGCAAGGTCACCGAAAAAGCAGAACGTTTGCATCCGGAAAAACCGTTCAAACCAAGCGACTTTGTTACCAAGACGACTGTACGAAAAGAAAACAAGCGAGCTTTCAACTCTGTACCTAAAACTATCTTGGGCGGCACCAGTATCCCAAAAACGCAAGTACATTTGACGCCTTCGATTAGTGATCAGGTAGGCGCTGCTCGGGTACAGATGGATCGCAAGGCGTTTGGTCAAATGAAGCGTGGAAAATTGCGCCCCGAGGCCAAAATAGACCTACATGGAATGACATTAGACCGCGCGCATCCTGCACTAACCCGGTTTATCCTAAGCGCCCAAGCTCAGGGCAAACGGCTGGTTCTGGTTGTTACTGGCAAAGGGAAAGAGCGCGATGACGGTGGGCCAATTCCTGTCCGCTTCGGAGTTCTTCGTCATCAGGTGCCACAATGGCTGTCAATGCCGCCACTGTCATCTACAATCTTGCAAATCACCGAATCTCATGTGCGTCATGGTGGTGGTGGCGCGTATTATGTTTATTTACGCAAAGTTCGGTAAACTGCGTCGCGTACGTTGAATTCCGATCCAGACCATTGCGCTGGCAAATGCAAAATAAATTGCGATGCCCAAAAATTGAGTCGTCAATGGTACGCCGATATCGATGAGTACACCTGTGACCCCTGGCCCAAGCGCAGAGCCAAGAACCATGACTGCTGTTGCCATCGCCTTGATCGATCCAATGTTTCTCGTTCCATAGAATTCTGCCCAGAATGCATTTGGTAGTGTCGAATTTGCACCCGTTGTCAGGCCAAGAAACATAAACCCAATTGCGACATGTAACAGTGATCCGGACATAGAAAAGACGGCGAAGCCAACAATCAAAGGCAACTGGTACAAGGGAATCAAGCGAGCAGTTCCAAGCCGATCAAGCGCTATGCCTGACAGTACCATGGCGCCGATGCCGACGATCGTGTAGATCGGAAATAGGGATACAAGGGCGAGGTGCGACCAGCCCTTAATTTCTGCGAAATACACTTGGTGAAAAAAGAAGGCTGTGTTGAACGCTGATGGGCCTAAAAGCGCAGGTACCATGAACCAAAACAATGGATGACGCAGAGCCCCACGTCTTGTCCAATGTTTGCCCAACATGCCAACGCTTTGCCCTTCTTCGGCCATGGATTGCGGCGTTCGCTCAGAGCGCAGTAGTGTTAGCAGTATGGGTATTCCGATCAAGGCGATGCAGGCAACAGCAATCCACAGCATGCGCCATGGCCAAATCGTCATCAGGGCAACAAAGCTGAGGGGCAGTATCGCTTCGCCAATGGAAAACCCCAATGTCGCGATAGCAAGCGCTTTGCCGCGGGTTGCAACGAACCAGCGGGCCATCGCAACAATGGCGATGTGGCTTGTCATTCCCTGCCCGGTTAGTCGCAAAGCGAAGATTACGAAAGGTAGCAATGCAACATATGGGTTGAGAGCCATCGCCAGGCAGGATGCTGCCAGCAGCGCCAGAACCAATACACCAAGGCTGCGCGCCCGCCACATATCTGTGAGGCTGCCCGACCAAACCATTACCAGGGCCGATGCCATTGTGCCGACAGAATAGATCGCGCCCCAACTGCCGTGAGACAGCTCAAAGTCCGCT
>Ga0206125_10005269_pt1 | contig 11026 bp, 15 predicted proteins | sample Helgoland_Spring_4_FD_148598 | JGI IMG/M metagenome (GOLD analysis project Ga0206125, IMG submission 148598) | Pelagic subsurface seawater microbial communities from Kabeltonne, Helgoland, North Sea - Helgoland_Spring_Bloom_20160331_1 | ecosystem: Environmental > Aquatic > Marine > Epipelagic ...
GATGCCGATACTGCAACAGTGTAGTTAACAGTTGCTGGTTCTTCTGGAACAGCAGCGTCCTTTGAACAGGCTAAAAGTAGAAAAAGAATGAAGATGGAGGCTTTTCTCATTTTGACAGATTTATTTATTACTGTTTAATGTTAATCATAATCCTAAATTACAATTTATACTACAAAGTTTAACATTAAAAACTCGAATCTCTTATAAATTGACAAAGTTTATCTCTTAAAAAATTTACATAATCAGCTTAAGTGGCGAAATTGTTGCAAAAAGCAACTTATTTGCTACCTTTAAATTAAAAAAGATTTATTTATGAAAACAATTTTTGCGATAATTATAACAACTTTTACTAGCTCTTCTTTACAACAATTTGAAGTAGAAAAGTTTTTAAATGGAACATGGTGTGAAAAGTACAAAGAGGAATGTTTTGATTTAATATTTAAAGATGATCTTTTAATGTTTGAGATTCCAGAAGGAGGATATATCTCTGGAGTGGAAATCTTAAAGTATGATGATGAAAATAAAAAAATATATTGGAGGATTGTTGGCACCAAAAAAAAGAAACAATATTTCGAAATCCTAAACAACGATAAAGTAAACCATTTTGATGGAGTAAAAACAAAAACACTATATCGACTTACAGATTAAATGTCCCAAACGGATCATATCATCAAATATAATTTGTTCAACCGTATTAAACTTTGCCCCATCCAAGCCAAAATGGTAAACCACCTTCATATATAGGGTTTTCGTCAGGTGGATTAAAGTAAAAACCTTAACCAGAAAAAAATAAGTTCAAAGTTTGAACTAATTATCATTTATAGATTGTTTTGAGTGTATATCTTCAAAAAAAATTAATTTTTTTCTGTATGATTCATCCATATCATCTTTAAATACGATTACTTTTACTCTATAATCCTTTTCACCTAGTAATCTAAATTTCATAGTATTAGTAAATCTAAATCTTGCTTTCCCATCATTTTTACCCGCAGATGACACATCCGTTGTATAAGTTCGTTCTAACTCACCATTTGGCATACATACTATAAACATAACCAAAGTATCTAGTGTATCTACATCGTAAAGAATGGTAGCAAAATAACTCAAACAAATTTTTTGATTTACCTTTCCTTTGTTGTAATAAGTTAGAAGTTGTGGTTTGTGTTTTTTCTTAATTATCTCACCCTTACTTCGGCATAACTCTTTGTCTTTTAATTTAAAAGAAGTAACTGAAACTGATGGAAATGATATACCTGTAATTAATCACTAGGACAAGTCCCCCATATAGGTTTATTGGCTTCTGTTAGGGCTGAACCACTAGAAAATTCATCATCAGGCTCAGATTGAAAATTAGGAACACACCTATTGGTTAAGTCTTGATTAAAATTAGTTGCACCACCAAACATACCATTCATATTGGTTACACTTGAAACATCCCAGTTTGCTATGGGTTGATTGAAAGATTCAGCAAATAAAAACATATGCATAAGGACTGTTACGTTTGAGGTATTCCAATTTCCAATGTTTTGATTGAATACTTTTGAGTTGTAAAACATTCCCAGTATCCATAATTCGTTTTAAAATGAATTTGCTGTATATCCCTCCGGTTTAAAATTATAATCTAGTAAACCAAAACAATGTTCGGAAGTGTTTTTAAAGGTAAGAGGTATCGAATTACAAGAATACCATATATAATTTTCACGAGGGTCTGTATCAATACATTTATTTAATTGAAAATGAAGATGAGGCCCTGAACTCCATCCTGAGTTTCCGCTTAATGCTATGGACTCTCCTTGAATGACAATATCTCCTTCTTTCTTAAGTGCTCCATTTTTTGTTAAATGAACATACGATGCTATTGTGCCATCTGAATGTTCAATTTCAATGAAATTTGCCTCATCAATTAAGCTTACATCGTTGACTCCATCTTCCACATCGTCAAAATTTTCTACAACCCTCAAAACTACACCTGATTGAATTGCATGTATATTAGTTCCAATAGGCATTGATATATCATATGCAAACTGACTATAAGAGCCCTCACTATGTGACCCATTTGTACAATTACCCTGGCCAATTCTAAATGTTTCCCCTATTTCCCAAGGAAGAACGTATGATGAATCGGAGTTTTTAATGTATTCAGCTCCTGAACAATTTACGCCCAAACTTAAATCAATACAGAAGGTTTCTTCATCATCACTTGAACAAGAAACAACAGGAACTAACAGTAAAAAAAGAATTAGCTTTTTCATAAATCTAATTTATTTCAATATACAAAAGTTAAATAAGCTCATGCTTTAAGAACATCTTATAATTTTCTGATATGGATTTAGTAAGTTTAGGTATAATTTAAAATCAAATAAAAGTGTCAAAATACCTATAGACAATTGAGGAGTTAAAATTAGCAGGTTACCTTACAGAAAGGAAAAAGATAATCAAAGAAGTATATTTGAACTTTCACTAAGAGATTACAACAAGTCTACCGATAAAAGGAAAGGTGCTCTGGACAAACACGCTATGTTAGTGCTCGAAAAATTAAGCAACCAAGAGTATGTAAACAACGTAAAAAGCATTAAAAAGAACCTGCAATTTATTGTTTGGTTAATTATTATTAATCTCTGTGCTGCTATCGGAATCAATAATATTCTGAAGGGCAATGGCAAAAGCGGAATAAATATTTTCTTGAAAAAAAGACAATTTTTAAAAAAATCTGTTGCTGTATCTCTATAAGCAGTTATAACAAGTACAGTTATAAATAACATGAAAAGACTAATACTATTATTACTACTGGTGTCAGGAGCAGCATCAGCACAAGAGCAGGAATACAATTATAAATACTTCAAATCTAATAACCCAACCACATTAGTGCAGGGGAAAGGAATTAAGTTTAGATCTACGGTTAAGGTTAACCCTGGAACTATTCTCGTCTTCTATGAAGATAAGATAATTAGTGGAACAGGGCAAAGTGAGTTCAGAGGAGCTAGTTCTTTTTCCGGTAGAAACGCTAGAGCTAATAACTATAGCATAAACAATAATGTAAATTTTAATGGGTTTAACGATACTCCAAGAACATTGCTGTACGATGGTTCTTTTGCAGGTGCTTACTTTCTGCGAAACAATGAAGGTAAAGTGGTTATTACTAAAAAGTATTATCACTACAGAAACCTTGATGGATCAGTTGAATTTACCTTGTACAATAAATAATGAAAAATTATATTTAAGTTTATTTATAATTTAAAACCAATACTATAAAAACTTTGGATGAACACGCTGATAAACTTATAAAAGAAGTTTTTTCATCAGATGAGAAATACATTAAATACCTTTCTTCACCTGAATTTGAACAACGTAAAAAGGATAAAGATTGGGAGCAATTAAAAGAAGATACTTGGGATTGGATTGTAGACGAATCTGATAGTGTTATGGTCGATGAATATGAGGACGAACGTGAGGCTTGGGTACTGAAATACCCTGACGAAGATGAAGATGATTATGAGTACTCACAAGATGCTTTTGGGTTTAGGGAAGAACTTATAGAAATACTTCTTCATAAACTATACGGTGTTCCCCTGGATTGGAATCAATAATCTTTTTAAAAATATTAAAAAGGGTATTGAAGCTTAAGATTACGATTAGAGGCAGAGTAACTGACAAAATCTGACACTATAAAAAAATGAAATATTCCCATAGTTCTTATTTTATATTATCCAGTAGCTCTCGTATTTAGTTTGTAATTAAAATTTTGAGGGTAAACTGTTTTTTGCAGATTCAATTTTTTTTAATTGTCAATTCAATGTACAAAACTATTTTCAAAGTTTGTTTTCAGTATCTGACGTCTTTTGATGTTTTAGAAGGTTTTACTGGTGTAAATCGACAAATGAAATAGAGTGCTGATATGAGGATTAAAAATAAAAAAAGCCCCCACTTTACATGAAGGCTTGATTTTACTGGTGGTCCCACCTGTACTCATAACTATTTATAACTTGTTGATATACAATATATAAAAATATATAAATAGTACCCGTGGGTACTATTTAGTACCTCTTGGGTACTAAGTTCATGTTTTGGGTACTAACAACCTCTGTTAGATTTAACAGAAGTTATTTTCATCCTTTTTCTCACATTTTTTTACGTTTTCTAAAACTTTCTATACTTATAAGTGTAACCTTCTCTCCAACATGGGGTAAAGAGGAGTTCACCCACGAGGGACGAAAGTTAGTTAGTTAGTGGGAAAGACATCGGTTAGTAGATTATAAATAATAGTTGAGGTTTCACCGGTAGTTACAAAAATGATTTTATTATAAATCTGATATGGGGAACAATGGACTGGTCAGAAGAAGTGTAAGATTCAAAGTTATTGAGAGTTTAAAAACTCTAAGGGGTTTGGTGTATCTAATCTATACTGAACAATTATTAAAAGTTTAAAATAAAGAGTATCCACCTCGAACTGATTAAGTATTTAAAGTACGAGGTTATTACATTTTTAATTAAATCTGAAAGGAAATAATATGATAGAAAATATAACAGATGAACAAGCAAGACATATGGTAGAACTATTAAAGAAGAAATCCATATTAGTAAAGAATTTCTCAGACAAGTTAGAGAAGTACAGAACAAGTGGAGATAGAGAGACCTATAACAAGAAGTTTAAAGAACTCTTAGAAAAAGAAGAGATAAAAGTATATGGAAAGAAGATTGAGTAAAAAGGATTTAATGGATCTCTATGGAGTAGATAGAGTGACTATAGAAGATTGGAGAAGAAATAGAGGATTAAATATGATAGAAGTATCTACTCATTCAAAATACATCACAGAAGAGGAGTTATTGAAGTGGGAGAGTAGTTTAAAAGAATGTTCTTCAGTTTAGAGGTTTAATAATCAAAGTGTATCAGAATGAAGAGGTGTGAATGGATAATACATTCTCTTGTCGATTTATAATTAAATTACTCTATCAGTATTTTTTAAACAGAGGTTTCTTGTAACTGAGAAAATACTTTTCCCTAAATCCTTATCGGAGTGGTTTTTATATCGAGGTCAATTTTTTTCTACCAAGCCCTTTCAAAACTCTCTTTAACGAAAGATTTATTTTGAGTTTTAAAAGTTGTGTTTTGATTATTTTTTGAATTAAAATCGGTCTTTGACTTAAACAATTTACTTAGTAAAGCTATTGGTGTTAGAAGAAGGAAGAATATTAATGAAAGTAATATATTAGGTATAATTTGACTCAATATATATGAAATTTTAAACCATATTTTTTCTATAATAATTGATGATTTATTTGAAAGAACTCCTAATCCCGAAAGGAACAAACAGACATAAAAAATTATTTCATCCTCGAGGAAGTAATTGAAAAACAAAAGCCCAAACACAATTGTCAATACGGTTAAAGAAGGATTAGATTTTATCTTCATTAAAATAAGGTGTAAATAAAGGGTGATAATGCACTACTACCGGCGAAAACGATTAAAAATCCTATTAACAATAGGATTACTACGACTGGAAATAACCAAAACTTTTTTTTAGACCATAGAAACTGAAAAAGTTCTCTCATAACTTAAAAATCAAAATATATAAACTGTTGAGACTCGTTTTTAAAATTAATTAAAATTAAAAACACACATATTATTACAAATATCCTAAAAATAAATTTAGGGAAGTTAGAAAATAGATTTCTTTCATTAAATCTTTGGGTCCAATCCACTAAAACTAAAAATAAAATATAAACAATTATTTTTGGAGATAAATGAGTAACGATATCAATATTAGAAATCATTAAGGTTAGGTAACTAAATGAATCTCCGATCGTTTCACTTCTGAAAAACACCCATCCAATAGTAACTAATAAGAATGTTGTTACTAAGTTGATAAATTCTTTAGGGGAAGGTAACAATATTCCTTGGGCAATTGTTGAACTTGTGTATTTCCTGTTTTTGTTGAACATGAAAGTTGGTAGGAAAAGAATTGAGTGGAACAAACCCCAGAAGATAAATGTCCAACTTGCACCATGCCAAAAACCACTTACAAGGAAAATGATAAAGATATTTCTAATCGATTTCCACTTTCCTTCTTGTGAACCCCCAAGTGGGATATACAGATAATCTCTAAACCATGTTGAAAGGGAAATGTGCCATCTTTTCCAAAATTCTCCAATGTTTCTTGAGAAGTAGGGGAACTTGAAATTCGACATTAATTCAAACCCTAAGAGTTTTGATGTTCCGATCGCAATATCAGAGTAACCACTAAAATCACAATAAATTTGAAATGAGAAATAGATTGCTCCTAACCACAGAGTTCCTCCACCAAAATCTTGATAATTACTAAATATATCGTCAACTATTGGAGCGAGTGAATCAGCAATCACGACTTTTTTAAACATTCCCCAAAGGATTAATTTTAACCCTTGAATTACTTGATCATATTGAAATTCTCTTTTCTTTAGAATTTGTGGGAGTAAATTTGAAGCTCTTTCAATTGGACCGGCAACTAATTGTGGAAAAAAGGAAACGAAGGAAGCAAAAGAAATAAAATCTTTTGTAGGTTCTAACTTCTTTCTATAAATATCAATAGTGTAAGAAATTGTTTGGAAAGTGTAGAATGAGATTCCAACAGGTAGAATAATATTCAATGTCCAAATACTCTTTATTTCATATCCTAATGAACTAAATAATTCAACCCAAGAATCAACAAAGAAATTATAATATTTAAAGAATCCTAAAACACTTAGATTAAATAAAACAGAACCCCAAAGAAGTAATTTTTGTTTATTCTTAGATGATTGATTAGATATACTTAAACCAATTACATAATCAACAATTGTAGAAAGGAAAATGAGTGATAAAAATCGATAATCCCACCAACCATAAAACAAATATGAACTAACAAGAATAAGTGTGTTCTGATATTTTAGGTTTTTATTAAATACAAACCAGTATAGAAAAAATATTGTGGGAAGGAAAAGTAAAAATTCAATTGAGTTAAATAACATTAACTAAAATTTAATTGGAAATAATATCCTTTATTTTGGGATAAAGAGATTCAGATATTCTTTGATGTCCAAACTCATTAGGGTGAGAATCTCCTGGTATTATTTGAAGTTCTTCAAACGGTATATTTTTTAATGATGGGAGTAGGTCATGGTATTCAAATCCTAACTCTGTAGAAAGAGTTTTCATTTTTTCATGTATTGTTTTAAAAGGATAATCTTCTAAGAAGTGAATATCTGGAATAATTGTTAACAATACTTGAGAATTAGTTCGTTTTGAGTATTCGGATAATTTATTTAATGATTCTTTCATTTCTAAAAATGATTGATTATCATCTTTATATAAATCTTTATAATATTGTTTTAAATCAAATCCTGACTTTGAAAAGAGTTTTTTATATGTGATTGTCAATGTAGCAAATAACTGAGAATTTTTAATTAACCAATTTGATCTATTAATTGGTAATGTTTCAGCGTCATTAATAAAATAATTAATTACAATTACTTCCGGTTCAATATCTGTTTGGTTTGAGAGAAAATTGTTAACGTATCTGAACGTATTATAATTACCTATTGATCCATTTAAAACTTTATAATTGATCAAATTTGATGATAATTTTGTTTGTATAATTCCAGGATAAGAATCTTTTTGTTCAACACCCCATCCTAATGATATTGAAGATCCAAGGAAAAGTATTTTTTTGTCATCAATACCAAATTCATCAGATCTCATGCCTTTCGAATTTAACTTAATCTCTACACCTTGAAGTACAGAACCCTTATTTGTTAAATGATTATGTCCAAGAACTGGGTCTTGCATTTTAAGTTCATTAGCATACCTCCACATTTCAATATCATAATTCTTCATATCTGAATTGACAACTCTAACCACACCTTCAATTATAACAATTGATGTAACTAAAATTAAAACCTGATATAAAACTATTTTAATTATTTTCATTTTGTTTGTTCTAGACTTTTTATCTTTTCAAAAATTATATTAGATACTAGTTCATTACCGTCTGAATTAAGATGTGTATTATCAATAAAATATTTCTTCTCTTTGGGGATTAAGGACTCTAGATCTAGAACATTTACCTCTGACTCTAATATTATTTTATTAAGTGATTCTACAATACTTTTCTCCTGGTGTGGAATATTGAAATAAGGTTCGGTTAGAAAAACAAATTTAATGTCAAATTCTTCAGAGATCTTCTCAAATAAATTAATTACTCTTATATATTCCGTAGTTGAAGAATCATTAAACCTAGATTTACTCTCATTTTTATTGATTTTACGAGGGAGAAGATTAATCGATTTAAGATGGTAATAGATGTTTGTGAACCAATATGTTTTGAGATAGTTTAAAAAAAGGAATAGTTTACTTTTACTTGAATTAAGAATTGATTGATTGTTATCCAATTCCCAATAACTATTATAAGAAGAAAGTTGTCCAACGTCATTTAATGTCCCCATTAAAAAAACGTAATTGGGTTTGTATTTTAACCCTTTTGATAGGTAAGAAAACAAAGAATTAATATTATTACTTCCGGAAACTCCTCCATTTAAGACTTGAGTTTTTACATTCCCTAAATTGTTTAATTTTGATTCTAATTTAGATGTAAATCTATCCTTGTATTCTAATTGAATATTTTCAACCGTACTTCCTCCTAGAAAAATAATAACTGATTCAATGTTATTATTATTTTCATTCAAAAACCCATCATTATTTGTAAAAAAGTTGATTTTTTTATCTAAAGTAAACGTCCTATTCTGATTAGGAGAATGTTCTCTTAAATTAATTGTTCTTTCAGAATAAATAGGCAAAGAAATTACAGGAAGTAACTTTTCTAGTAAAATTAAACCAGAGATTAATACAATAAAGTTTATTGAAATTATTTTTAAGATTCTAATCATTTTTAAATAGTTGTTTATCAACTTTAGTTGTCTGTTCTTTTTTTAAGTACAAGAAATTTTCAATAACTAAAACATCCATTTCAGTATTCATAAAACATTTAAAAGCATCTTCAGGTGAATTTACAATAGGTTCACCTCGAACATTAAAACTTGTGTTTACTAATACTCCAACATTAGTGATTTTTTTAAATTCATTAATAAGTTTCCAGTATTTAAGATTCGTTTTTTTACTAACCGTTTGGATTCTTGCACTGAAATCAACATGTGTAATTGATTGAAGTTTTGATCTATTGGTATATAGTTTTTCCCAATAATTTAATTTCCAATATCCTTGAGAAACATTAAGTTTTATTTTTTCTTGAATTTTTTTCACCATTAACATGTAAGGACTTAAAGTCTTCCCTTCAAAAAACTCACTATAATCTTCTTCAAGAACTGACGGTGCAAAGGGTCTAAATCCCTCTCTATATTTAATTTTTAGATTCAGTTTCTTTTGCATTTTAGGATTTCTTGGATCTGCAAGGATTGATCTATTACCTAGAGCTCTTGGTCCAAACTCTGATCTCCCTTGAAACCATCCAATCACGTTACCCTCTGAAATTAATCTAGCAACCACGTCTGATAACTCTTCAAATGATTCTACATACTCATAGTTTGCTTTATACTTCTTATTGGTGATTATAATTTCTTTATTAGAAAAGTATGGACCTAGGTACGATCCTTTCATTAAATCATATTCTTCAGAATAATGTCTTTCAGAATCAAAATACATGTGATTGATGGATAAGGCAGCCCCTAATGACCCACCTGCGTCTCCTGAAGCGGGTTGTATGTAAATATTATCAAATATCCCTAATTCTTCAATTTTTCCATTTGCAACACAATTAAGAGCAACTCCTCCAGATAAACACAAATTATTTGAGTTAGTTAATTTCTTTGTCTCCCTTACCATCTTAATTACAATTTCCTCAGTAACCATTTGAATTGCTAAGGCCATATTACAATGAGTTTGAGTTATCTCTTCTTCTTCTTTTCGAGTATGAAAACCAAATAAAGATTTGAAAGACTTTTCTTTTATCATTCTCAGTCCGTAAGTATACTTAAAATACTTTTGATTTAAGAATATTGATCCATCTTCCTTTATATCTACAACTTCAGATTTTATTTTTTCTATGAATACTTTGGTTTCTTCGGAGTCTTCTATTCCATAAGGTGCTAGTCCCATTAATTTATATTCACCTGAATTAACTCTAAATCCTAAGTAGTAAGTAAAAGCACTATACAAAAGACCAACGGAGTGAGGAAAGTGAAGTTCTTTTAGAATTTCAATTTTTTTGTCCTCTCCTTTGCAAATCGAAGCAGTACACCACTCACCAACACCATCAACAGTGAGTATTGCACTTTCTTTGAAATTAGACGGGTAAAAGGTACTAGCAGCATGAGAAACATGGTGTTCAGTAAAAAGAAGATTTAGGTCTTTCTTTTTTAAACTAGGTTCTATTTCTTTAAGATTATCATAAATTAATTTCCTGAGAAAGAGTTTTTCTTTTAACCATATAGGTATTGATTTTATAAAAGGAATTAATCCTTTAGGAGCTACCTGGTAAAAAGTAGAAAGTAATCTTTCAAACTTAACAATCGGTTTGTCATAAAAAACTACCGCATCTAATTCTTCAATTTTTAGTCCAGTTTCTTCTAAACAAAATCTAATAGAATTAGATGGGAAATTTGGAGTGTGTTTTGTTCTCGTAAACCTTTCTTCCTGAACTGCAGCAACAATTTCGTTATCAACTATAATAGTAGCTGCCGAATCGTGATAAAAACAAGAAATACCTAATATTTTCATTTAGCTAATATAGTCCGATAAATCACACCCCACAAAACTCATTCCCAATTGTCAATTATAACCTCAAACCTTTCATCTTTAGAGTCTCTAATTTTTGACCAAGGAGATGTAGCATAGGCTTGCTCTACACACTTGTGTTTGATAATTGCTGAGGTCATTCCATACCCAACAGCGACTTTAAGATTCTTGAACTTCACTTTGATTGTTACTTCTCCAGAAAAGACTGCCATAATAATTGCTTTTAGTTAGACATCAATTATGAACAAGAAAAGAATATGATTT